>WLWH01000186.1_pt1 | contig 54980 bp, 47 predicted proteins | sample 6712741 | NCBI WGS metagenome assembly WLWH01 (sample SAMN12718694, study PRJNA515312) | sponge metagenome | isolation source: marine sponge | host: Mycale hentscheli | place: New Zealand: South Island, Marlborough, Capsize Point | collected 2003-05-01 | reverse complement strand
CAGCTCTGAAGAGAGTTTTTGTTTTGTCCCGGCAGTTTTTGCACCACTTCTTCCTGCAGCACATCAAACCTAAAGGGAGAAGCATAGTTTCCACAAATACAAGGACACTTAGAATAATAAGCATAGACTTTAGCATTAAGGCCACCTCCGATTACAATGGTGTCATACTGGTATGTATGCTTATCAAACTTCAAAATCCCTCTTTTGTCTGCTAGTTTGCTTATTTTTTGTTCTTAAGAAGCCTGTTTACCTTTCTCTCTACCAAGACTTCTGATTGAGTAGGGACAGGAGATTCTAAAAGAACCTCCTTTTCCCTAATAGCTTCCTTAATCAGCTGCTTTAGTAGATCAATAAATTGTTCGTTGTTTCGCATATTCTTACCCCACGATTCCAAGGACGTGATTTTCCAGTACTAAATAGACTGGACCATCTCCAAAATCCACTTCTTCGATCATGTGGCTCAAAACTACCACATCTTTTCCTACTGCCAAAGGAGGTCGGACTTCCGAAGAAATCCCCTCGATGGATACCCTTTCAAAACGATTCTCCGTTTGAAAAGTCCCTTCCGGCAATGCAATTAACATTTCCTCTTCTTGGCTTGGCTGCCTGTTTACTAATATATAACGATTACACGGTGTAAAACTCATCTTTCCTCCACATTTATAGTTGTGCTTCTTAGTGCTTCTAAATATTCTTCTGGCATTTCACACGCGCCGCCTGCACATGCAGATTCTTGCCCGAAGTCAATATTATCTTCTTGTTCGCTCATCTCTCTCCAGTCCACATCTTTGTATTCTTTACTTAACTTTTCCCAAAGTTTAAGATTGTAGATGTCCTTCAAACAATAAGTCATCTTACGAACTTCTCCGTCAAAGTGACTATCAGCAAATTTAATTGCTGCGTTAATCCACTCTCTCTTAGCCCAGCTTGCCTGATGGATTGGTTCTCCAACACCTAAAAGACAATCGCATGCAGCCCAAAGATTCTTCTCGAAAGCCTCAAGACCCTGCTCAATAATGCCAGAAGCAAAAAAGGCTCCGTCGCCGTACTCACGATAAATGTCAGTGCCGTAAGGAACGGCACAGAACGGAGCTTGAGGATAGTCTTTATCTCCAGAGTTAGGAATCAAGGAAATACCGGCAAAGTATTTTCTGTTCTGATAAATGTAATCTTCAATGAGATTCCACTCGTCCTGTCGAACATGAATCGTATTGGACACATTGTGGCTTAGCCATGGCTGCGTACAAAGATCTTTATTTGTTCCGTAACGAACCCAGTTCTGTTGCGTCAACTTGACACTTTCCAATAACTTTGATGCATCGATTTGGTTCTTTGTCTTTGCGCCTACTGGGACTTCACACAAGAAAGTGATAACTTCCGTCACCCCATTGGGATCCCAAACAGATGTCTCGACAGCGCGAGGATTAATTTGTTTGAAGTGCTGTACCGGATTCTCTTGAACATTTGCTTGTACACGTCTGAAATATCTTTTTGCATGATGAGGGTGGATACCGCTTGCAGTGCCGAGAATGCAGCTTGTTGATCCGGCTGGCTTCACACAAGTTGTTCTTGCTGCAGGATTGATTCCAATGATTTGTGCAATTTCCTTATTTGTATCTTTGACAATCTTTGCACCATTGCGCTGAACTTGCGGATCGAAAAGCACATCCGGATTATCCATCATGCCAGTAATCGACACGCCCAGCAAAGCTTCGCGGCGGGTGATTCTCTCTGTAGTTTTCCCAACGTAAGGAAAGCTAGTGTAGGCTGCTTGAAGGGTTCCGACAATGGCAGCTGCTTTGCATGCTTGATAGAACTTTTCTTCTGTGTTTGCTTTTTTTCCATTGATTTCAGCAAGGTTGCAGAACTGCCAACCAGACTTGCCGGTCTCTACGTCTACGGGATAAAGGCCGATTTCAACGCAAGGATTGAATCCCATTTCTGTGCTTTCAGCCCAAACAAATCCGGGTTCTCCATATTCCTTCACGCATGACATTAGCCTATTAAATGTTTCCTTTGAGGTATCATCCCTAACAAGTAATGCACTGTTATTTGATCTTCCTCGCTGTGGATTCTCAATAAACCAGTTTCCAGTCTTCGCTGTTGCCATTTCCTCATCGTCTGGAGAAAATAGAGCAATCGTAGCAGAACGACGAACGCCACCAGAGATAACTGCATCAGCGGCGTGCATAATGATGTCGTAGACATCAAGGGGCCGCATTTTTACTGTACGAGCTTCTGAAAGGCTTTTCTCAAAGATTTCTTCAATTTTCTCGATAGAACGACGCAAGCCATCTGGACCGGGAGCTTTAGCACCTGAAGATAGAGGAGCACCTGCTGGCCGGATATTCGAATAATCAAAGACCACCTTTTCACCGATATACTCATCAAATTCTGGGATTCCACCCATATAGCTTGCAACAAGAACGCCAATAGCATCTGCCCACCCCTCAATAGTATCTGGCACTAGATAGGTCTTTTCAATAATTTCTCCCCTTTTTGTTGCTGGGGGTAGCTGAGAAATATGATGTCTCTGAACAGAGAACCCAATGCCACAACCACAAAGCAGGAGATACATTAATTCTTGAAACGCTCTAGGTCTATTAATGTGGCCAAAACCACAATTGTAAACTCGTGCGTTGTGCTTAAAAATTGGAGTGCCGCCAAACTGTAAAATTCTTTGAGATCCTAAGATTTCTTTTTTAAGAACCGCGCTCTTTGCAAAATCGATGTGAGGCATTACCTCTGGATAATCCTCAAAGTATTCAGCGTGCATGTCGAAGACTCTATCGACCTGTTCATCCCAAGTCTCTCTTCGATTTTCTTCTGGCAAATACTTTGCGTATTTGGCGATTCTTGTGTATTCCTGTAGTGTGTTTAGTGACATTATTTTTTCCCCTTTTTGTTCTTAAATTGTGCATATTTCTCTTTTAATTTGACTTCCTGTCTCTTCTTTGCTTCCTTCTGCACTTCACCTATTGTTTCCCCAGAACTAGGCAAGACCTTGATGGTAATATTGGCAGTATTCATGTAAATGGGATAGATAACCCCGTCTACTCCATTGCGATTTTTTGCTATAAATATCCGACCCTGATTGTTCAATTTGTCTTCCGCTGTTCTTGAAATCGATAAAATGAAATCTGCAACAAAACACTTATTAAAAGCTTCGCTAATTGATTCCATTGTAATAACTTCGGCATTTAGGCCAGACCTGTTTGTCTGTGAGGCAGTCCAAACACAACATTTGTATTCCTGTGCCAAACCCCGGAGCTGTTCATAAATAGTCTCCAATTCATGTCTTTTCTCTCTTAAAGTGGAAATCGGTCGAAGAAGATCTGCATAGTCTACCAAAATAATGTCGGGCTTGAACCCTCTGCTAATGACTTTTTCTAAATGATTCTTTAATGTAGCCACTGAAGAGGACTTTGTTGGATACTCTTTTACGATTAGGTTTCCTTCTATCTCTTGTACCTTTTCGTAAATCTCTTCTTTGAAAGACCTTAAATCATTTAGAGGAACTTTGGTGATACAGCTATCAAAACGGGATCCCACAACTGTGTCTGATAACTCAAGAGTGTAATAAAGCACATTCTTGCCATCCATTAATGCTTGTGCACCCAAGTGAACCAATGCCATACTTTTACCAGCACCGGTTGGTGCGATTACTACTCCCAATTCTCCGCTTCCAAGACCTTGATGGGTAATCTTATCTATTTCTTCCCAGCCTGTCTGGACTGGATTTCTAGATTTAAAAATAAATCTTTGTTCGAAATCCTTAATGTAATCGTGTCCGTGGTTGGAATCGGATCCAAGTTTAAGCGCGTCATTGATTACTTGAGAGATTTCATCGAAAGAAGACTTCTCTAAAAGTTTGACGGAACGAAGCATGGCGCTTTTAAGTTTTTGCTTCTTACAAAAGTCTAGAGATGTTGCTTTGATGTATTCCGAATCTTTTACTTCATCGCGATAGATCCTTGCAAAGAAACTTCTGATCTGCTGCTGTACAGATTCTAGTTCTTCTCCGATTTCAGATCTAACTACAGTTTTCATAATATCTTCGCTTGGATGTACTCCAAACTTCTCTCTGTAGCTTTGAATGAGCTTTATAAAAGATTGAAGATACTTTAATTCTAAAAAGTTTATGTCAATGACCTCGTACATCTGATCCGCAAATGGACGGTCAATGAGCATCAAGTGACATAAACTTTCTTGGAAATCTTTACCATACTGGCTAAAGTCTTCCTTTGACATGTAAACCTCCGATGTTTTCTAATATAGCACGTCTAGAAGCTTCTGTCAAGCATTACTTGCAATTCTTTTACAAATTGCAAAAATGTCTGATGTGTTCCATTCTCCAAACCCATCTTCCTTCATTCTCTTGATTACTTCTGTTTTATTGAACTGGGGGGTAAAGTTATCTAATGCATACTGTATTTTATTTTTTGTTTGTATTGATATGGCCGGAGAATAAAGCTGCATAATTTTATAATTATCTTGTATTCTGTTTCTGTTTTCCAGTATTGAAGAGAATGCTTTGAGTCCGGTGCTGTCGTTCTCGCAATATTCATAGAGTTCGTCAAATGTAACTGATTCCTCGTTAGCAAAAAATGTCATCTTCTTGGCGATAGTCTTAAGTCCCACTCCCCTAACACCATCAAGATTATCAGATTTATCTCCAGCTATCGCTCTCGCCATGGCGAAGTTTATCGGATGTATTCCGTGCTCTTCTAATATCCTCGGCTTATTTACAAAGAGCTTCTGGATTGGTCGATATAGAACCGTCTCGTCGTCGCATAACTGAAAGAAGTCTTTGTCGCTAGATACAATAATCTTTTCCCAGCCTTTGTATTTGTGATTCTGAACCGCATAAGAAATAACATCATCGGCTTCAATTCCGTCGCTTACGATCTGAATAAAAGGCATCTCGTTGAGCATTTCCATCAAACGACATTGTTGCCATACTTTGTTCTGCATCTCTTGGTCTTCTGTTAGAGTTCGGACAGCACGATTAAGACGAATAGGCTTGCGGCCTTCTTTGTAATTCTTGTTAGTTGCCCTTCTCTTTTGTGATCCACCTGCTCCGTCCCAAGCAATCAAGATTTCGTCTGGCCTCATCTCTCGGCAAAGCTTCTGCAGGATCTTGATAAATCCCTTATATCCGCCAATTGGTTGGCCGTTTTCGGATAGGCTGGGGTCTACGATATATGCTCTAAAATATGCATTTAGAGCGTCAACTACCATTAGTCTTTTAGTCATCTTTACTCCGGGTCAGATGGTTTTTTTACTACTGTCTTTACCATAAAATCAACATAATCTGTTATGATTTTATCCTTCTTGTCTCTGGGAGATATTAACCAAGCCCAGACCCAAGTTCCTTTTTTAGAATCTATTTGTGTCTTTATCTCGCCTATCCTCTTTTCGAACATCAAAATGTCTTCTAGAGATAAATCTGGAACCTCTATTGATAAATCTGCGGCGATGATGTGAAGCCTTAATAAGTTGTCTTTGTCCTTCGCTTCAGTCGCCTCTATAAAGAGCTTTTCTTTGGCTGCCCTCTCTTCACCCTCTAGCCTTGCAAGCTTATCTGGGTGGGTCTGAGAAGCTATTTTGCGAAACAACAAGGCCACAGGCTTACTTGGCTTTATCTTCTTAGCTGACTCCTGCTCTATTTCAGATTCTTTCTTGGCATAGTTCTCTGCGGCAGATTTATCTCCGTAGAACACCTTTTCTAATCCAAGATCTTTGATAGCAGATCTGCATTGTGATTCAAATTCACCAGATCCTTTCTTCAAAATAGAATCATGGTAATGAAGATCCGCCTCTAAAAACTTAAGCTCAAAAACTAGCTTATCGTACTTGACTTTTAGAAACGAATCTTCCATACTACCAATTAGTCTGCTTCTTCTTCAGAGTCATAGAAATCAGATGCACTGCCTTGACGCTGATCAAATTTCATAATGATTTCCTCATCAATAATCTGATAAACACGCTGACGGAACTTATCGTTCTGCATCTTCTCGACCCACTTAGCTGCTTGGAACTTTTCTGTTGTCCCATCTTCGAATACCATGGTATACCAAGCACCAGATTGAAGAATTTTGTCCGAAGACTTCACTGCATCAAACAAAGATTCATCATCTTGAATTGCCACACTATCTCCTCCCCACAAGATTCGGAAATTACATCGGCGGCCCGCTGTGCCAAAGCGAGACTTTTCAAGCTTGACTTTTACCTCAGACCCAATTCGAAATCCGTTGTCATCGAGAACAAAGCTCGCCTTTGCTTTGCGGCCCGTCAACCACACTCGAAGAGAGTAGGCATATACCATAGCTTTCCCTCCGGGTGTGACATACGGTGTAGTCATAGCCTCCGAAGGGCTGCGGGTGATGTTTGTTTTCAGCTGATTTAAGACAAGCAGTGTTGCATTCGCATTTGCAATTGGCAGTGCAAGTTTAGACATAGCTCGTGCAAGAATTCTTGCCTTCATCGCCATCTGCGACATAGGATCGAAGCTGCCTTCGACTTCACTCACAGCAGGTGTTAGAGCCAAAGAATCCCAAATAAATAACATCTGGTTATCTGATGCCAAGAGGTCTTCAATGGTCTCTAAAACAAACTCGACCGACTGTGCCTGCACATAAAGAAGCTTTTCCAGATCACACCCAGCGTTTTCAAGAAACGAGGGATCGATGGCGGATTCTGAATCAAAATACACAACATCAATCCCCATATCTTGAGCATTGGCTGCAATTTGTGCTGCCATATATGACTTACCTGTGGCCTCCAATCCAGCAATTTCGGACACTTTTCCAACTGGAATCCCTGCATATTTTCCTCGGCAAACGATAGAGTCAAGCCATCGAGATCCTGTCGGGATCCACTGGGTAACCTCTGTCGGGTTTGCCTCGTTCAGATCATGTGCAACATTCATGCCTGCCTTCTTGTTGATCATCTTTCTCATATCTGCCATGGAAAGCTTTCCGGCAGATGATCCAGTTTTTCTTGCCATTACTCCTCCTTGTAGTAGTTAGCGAATCCCATGAAAGTTGGTGCCCAAAGGCCAACAAAGAGCGCTAGACGCTGGGTTTGCTCAAGACTTTCTCCGGTTGCACCTGCCCAAATTGCAATTGACAGAGTGATAGAAAGAAGTGTTGCAACAATAAAAGAGTTTGAAACAACTCGATTTTCTTTTAGAATATTCATTTTTTTTCTCCAATTAAAAAAGTGAGGCATCTGTAAACCCATGCCTCCCTGCGGTCACAACGCGCATGTTATTAGGTAGCGATTTCCTCATCGGTTGAAGTGGTTGTAGTGGTGACTTCTACCAGCTCAATCTCAAATTGCAGGGTCTGTCCTGCTAGCGGGTGGTTTAGATCAATGGTCACCGTCTCTTCTTGTTGCTCTGTCAAGCGTCCAATCAAAGTTCTGCCATCTGGTGTCTTCAATGGTACTGGCATGCCCTCTACTAAGTCTAGACCTTCTGGAAATCCAGACTTAGGAAAAGTTGTTTGAGCCTCTGGGTTAATATCTCCATAAGCCTGATCTGGCGTAAGAGTAACCGTTACAGTTTCTCCAGTCGTCATGCCATCTACAGCATTGTTAAATCCAGAAATCATTTGTCCAGAGCCAACAGTAAAGGTGATTGGCTCTCCTCTGGTACGAGAATTATCGAATTCACTTCCGTCTTCAAGCGTTCCACGGTAGTGAACAGTCGCATTGGCACCTTCAGTTGCGGTTGTAAGTGTTGTGGTATCAGTTGTGTCAGTTTCAGTTGTCATTATTTTCCTCTTAGGATTAAAAAAAGTGAGGCATCTGTGGACCCATGCCTCCCTGCGGTCGGAGGTATTACTTAGTTTCCGGTCAACTCGTTGAAGGCAGCAAGGACATCGGGTGTTCCTTCGTTGACTACCAGTTCTGATGCGGCGGATTCGGTATCGCCCTCAAGGGAGGCGATAAATCCATCTAGTGCCTGTTGGACTTCATCTTGAGTCTTGACTTGGAAGAGGCTGTCAAATCCCGGAATATTGTCCAAGAGTCGAGTACATTCTTCATCACCACCAACGGCCTCGTCGCAAAGCGGGCTTGTGCGACGGCGGGGAGTTAGGGTTGTCTTGGGGAAACTGGCTCCCGGTGGCTTTCCGTAAGTCAGAGTCAAATCAGTACCGGCATCAACATCGGTAATATCTCCGTATTCTGGGTTAAGGACCAAGTTTAGCAGAGAAGTATAAGCTTCTTTACCGTAACCCCACACGCGAATGCCTTCGGCCTCTTCACCACGAACTAGGACGGGTGAAAAGAAACGTTGACGTGGTGACAAATCTTTTGCCATCTTCATCGTGTCTTGGTCTTGGGTGTCATTAAATTCTTTCCAAAGCTGATCTTTGAAATTACAAATCGGACAATCATCTCCGTGGTTCTTCTTGGGGCACAAAAGGCCGCCTCGCTGATCCGGGCCTAGATTGTAGTGGAACCAATAATCCTTGAAGGGGTCGCCATCTTGTGTTGGGACAATTCGGATTGTTTGTGTTCCATCTTTTGGCCGCCAGAATGATCCTCCAGCTTTACCGTTGTTCTTTACATTGTCGAGTCGTGCTCGAATTCGTGCGATGTCTAATGCCATCTTTCTTTCCTCTCTTGCTAGTTGTGCCGTTATTGGCTATAGTCAAGGCGACAAATCTCTCGCCTTGCTGGTTTGTTGTTAATAAAGTGAAATTAAAATTTAGTTCTGAATAATGGGAGTTCTTTCGATAACATACCCGATGTCGTAGTCATAATCTGTTGGATAGATTGCGTATGAGATATCAAGATTTTCCTCTTTTTTAGACTCAATTTGCTTTTTAATTTTGTTCATGAGTTTTTTATCAGTCTTTAGCTTTTCTTCGTTTACTCCATAAATATAACACTTATTTCTCGCGCTGTCAAGAGAAAAAAACATTTTTTCTTCATTTTTTTGAGTATCAAAGATTCCAACTGTATAAATGCGATGCGTCTTCTTTGCTTTAGGTATTGCTCCAGATACAGCCTTATTATTTGAAAAGAAGTTGACCATGTGCAAAGAAGGAACTAGAAGCTCGTTGAGTGCTTCAAAGTATCCAATGACAGGTGCGCCTCCGACGATCTTGTCCAAGCAAGTGTTTGACACAAGACATACTTTCTCGAATACTCCGGAGCGAGTATATTCTTGAATAACATTTCTTACAAGTCTTTCTTGCATTTTCTGTGCCTCATCAATCATTTCTAAATCTGGCTGAATGTAGAGTATTGAAGTCGGGAGTCTTCTGATGCTCTCAAGAATCTTAAGAGAGCCGCATGAAACTTTTCCAGAACCTCCGATGATAAAGAGGGTTTCCCCTTTAACACCCTTGAGGAAGGTTTTAATTTTTGGATAGCTATAGGCTTCATACTCTTCCGCTGTCTCAAGTATAGGTATATTATAACAACCTTTTCCTTCGATGTCAACATTTATTTTAAAAATTTTGTACTGTGGATACTCCGCAAAGCATTCTGCAATTTTACAACCGGCATCGCCTAAACCAATAACGTTCATTTAAACCTCTAATTTTTGAAGATTGCCGAAGTTTGATCCGACACTTACATTTACTTTGAATTTTCCCAACTCTGTATTGGAAAATAAATCTACGATTTCTCCAAGTCTTTCTCTGTCCTCAATTGAAAAGTCCAGTACAACAGAATCATGGATCGGAAAAGCAACATTTGTTCTACACCCCTCTAAATAATTAGACAGCTTAATCATTTGTCTCAGTACATTTTCGGCACAAGTTGACTGAATAATATAATTCAGTGCTGTTCTTTTCTCTGATGGGATTCTTTTGTTGAAGAAAGTCGTTACATGACCTTCGGAATAATATTTGTGGACCAAGGAGTCACGACCATAAGCATGTTCACATAAAGAATCGCGACTGTCAGGATTATAAAGCCAAGCAAAGATTTTTTTCTTCGCTTCCTCTCTTGTGGCTTTTCCTTCAAATACGTTTGCCATGTTCCATTCGTGCATGTCTCCAGCGGGCTGCTCTCTTCCCTGCAAAGAAAGAAGAGTTCTTAATTCTGCTGCATTGAAGTCAAGCTCGACAAAGTAATCGTTCTTTGGCTCGATGACACTTCTGAATTCCTTATCCATTGTTAGAATAGGAAAGCTCTTTGGAATAGTTGTCAGTCTTCCTGTCTTTGTTCCCCAAATATTGAATTTACAGTAAGGCTCAATAGAGTTTAGCTTCTGAATAAACTTTCTATGCTTTCCTCGATACAAGGAAAGGTTTTTCTTATTTATTTTTAATCTACTGTATCTTATCTCCTCGATCACTCTTGTCAGCTCCAAGAGATAATCATAGTTGTGAGGCTTTTCATAGTTCTCAAAAACATGTTGGCAAATCAAATCTTTTGTATAGCAAAACTCCAAAAGAAACTTTTTAGGAACTAAATCGAAAAAACAGCTCTCATTTAGCGATACACGCGATGTATTAAAAGACTTGATAAAAGCCTTGAGTTTATTTGATACGACCTCCCAGCGGTCTCGTAGGTACTCTGGACACACGTTATCGAGCGTCTTCCCTCCACAATAGAGTTTGGCATACTCAACATCCACTTCTTTCAAGAAAGCTGAATAAGACCAAGTTTTTTCTAGGTTCACTGGTAGCTCATTGTCGAAAGATAGTTCTCCATCGCAATAGATACCAACACACTCTTTTTTGTCGTCAAGGGTTTGAAATAGCAAGCAAGCCTCAATAAGTCTTATTGATCGAATTCTTAATTACTATTTTAACATGTTCGGCGAAATTGTCAAGTGAAAAATTGTTTTTTTCTAAATAAAATTTCTTGAGAGTCTCATAAACCGTAGACCCCTCGAACAAGAAAGGCAATCTAAATTTTGAATCTACGTATCTCAAGTCACCGTTCCCAAGATCATTGGCATAGCGGATTATCTTTTCAATCTCGCTTTCACTATAAACCATGCCGCTTTCAAAATTCTTAACTTGGCAAAGCCTTTTAATCCAATAATTTCTAGATAACTCACTGTCTAGAACTTTGCCTTTTTGTATGGTAGAGCGAGAGTATTTGCATTTACCCACTCGGTAATAGTTTCTCTGATTAACCAAGGAATTATAGCCAACCACAACAGTGGAAATTAAATAATCCAAATCTTCAAGATAGGCAGCGGTGAAATTTGAAATCAAATAAGAAGTAACAACATCGGTTGTGGGTCTTGTTCTGATCTTTACTTTATTCACCGGAGAAGAAAGATCGAAATTTAATCTCCATGGAATGTTCTTGTCAATTAAAAAGCCATTATTGACAGCTGATTGTCGATAAAATTCAAAGTTTGGGCTTTGAATGAAAGACTGTTTGTCTGAATTGTCTGCCGGGTTCAGGTTGGATATCTCGATAGATAATCCAGAATTCATAGCACCAACGTTATTTGATAAAATGTATGAAGTTTTTGTTTGAAAAATGCTTACTGCTTCTCCAAAGATCTGATTGAAAAACTCTCTTGCATAATCTTTTATATTCTTTATGTCATCTGTCTTCGATGTAGACAGCAGCATGCTGTTGAAAAAAGAGATGTTTTCTGTCAGGTCATCGTTATAGGAGTTATCAGCATCAACAAACGCCCTAAAAATTGCAGGAGAGTTTAGGTAATTGTCTTCTGATAGTCTCCCTGATTTTGCAGCTATTTTAAATTCACTCTGAAATTTTAGAAATGATGAGGCAACATCCGGCAAGGCATAAAACACTTTATCCTGATCAGATATGGGCACTAGTAAGTTCTTTTTTGGCTGAATTACTTTAAAGCTTTTATCTACTTTGCCATACAAAGAATCTTCAAGGAGCCAGTAACTTTTTACTCCAACTGGATTATCTGCTGATAGCTGCCCATCATGAGAAAAGGATAAAAACTCATAAAGAATTCTTTCATCAAACATGCTTGAAATAGGTGTAGTGTTATTAGCTTTTAAATCAGTCATTTGTCTTTGTTAACCTTCTTGTCTTTCTTTCCTACTTTGTCTTCCGTGGATAGTCCATCTCCGGAAGTTTCCCACACTGCCTCGATTGTGGTGGAGAATGAATTGTTAGATATCGAATTCGAAACTTTTTGGATGATGTGATAACCACCCAAACCCATGATGTTTGATACGGTTCCCGGCATGAAAGGGCTGCCAAGATCACCCATTACCTTGGGATCGACGTAAATATAGCTGCCGGGTCTGAAAAAGTTATTTCCAACCATGTCTATCTGTACGTTAAAAACGTTTGTAAGTAGCGCGTAAGGATCTTCCTGATTGATAGTTAGTGTTCTTTCTCTGGCAAACTCTAAATCTATCTTTTCAAAGGAAATGTTCTTTACTATCGACTTGTTTGAACCCATTGCAAAATGGTGAACACCAGCTTCTTCATCTTCTCTTTTTTTCTTATTATATTCTTTTGGCTTAATTATGTATTCAGAAGGAATTTTAGATTCACTATAAATGACAATGTAATCTACTTTCTTGCCTCTTCTAAGCTCTCTTACATTATCAGTATAAGTCAAGTTGTAGTTCCTTAAATAAGAAGGGTCCAAATCTTTATTTAGCTGGACATAGCCAACTTTAAAATTTCTAGTAGTCCCATCTTTTAAATTTAAGTACTTATCTATTCTATTCACGACCACATCGGCAAGAAGCTCGTTTATGAAAAGAGTCAAAGATTTAGTTGGCTCATTTCTTTTACCAATTTTGTTTTGCAAAAACTCATTAAAAAGGCCCATTTCTATAGGAAGATCAGACAAGTTATACGTCGTATTTCCCACTCTAAAATCTAAAGTGGCAATTTTTGTATTCTTTATTACTTCCAGAGGAGCACCCATTTGGTTTCCGCTCTCTATTGCCAAATCTAGAGCAGCCTGAAGGATGTCTCCTAAGAACGTGTACGCGACTATATCACCTTTTCTATTAAAATCCTTTACGTCCTTCGTAGTATCCTTTGCATCTGCGTCTTTAATTTTACTACTTTCTGGAATCTCAGTAACGTGTGGTAAATCTTTTAATGGAGTTTTTGGAGAGATGTCAAGCCTACCGAGGGAGGCATTCAGAGCGTCCCTTATTTGTGGATTATATTGACCAAAGCCAGATAGGGGTGCCAACATCTGATTGTATACTTTTTTGCCAGCCTCTTCGCCCATTGCAGATCGCATTGTTGCGGCAACATTTAAAGTTCTCCAATAAACACTTCCATTGTTGAATAGCTTGGACACTATTCTTTTTGAAGCTTCTGATCTAACTTCTTTCAAAATTTTCTCTTTCTTCTCTCTGCTTTTTTTCTTTTTTTCTTCTGTATCAGCTTCTTTTATTTCTTTTTCGATTTTATTGACTTCATCTATCCTTTCTTTTGTGGGTGCCATAACATTTATTAATCTATTTTTTCCTATAGCCTCAATTCTTGCCCTGTAATTAATAGTCACCATCGCAGCACCGTTTCCATTTCCCTCGAAAACGATGTTATAATCAGTCATGCTAAGAACTATGTTTACTCGCGATGATTTGACAGCCTCTTTGTCGCTTTTGGAAAATGAACTAGGTGCTCTCCAGCCAGCTTCAATTCTGATGTCTTGCTGAAAAGATCTTCCGATCAGACCTTTATCTTCCTGATAGTCACTCTCTAGCGGTGCCACTAAGTCTACGTAACGATAGGCATTCTTTTTAGAATCTCCTCTCAAGACCGTAAATTGAGAAAAGTCTTGAAAATATAGTTCTAATGTTGCACTGATGTCTCGGTCTATGGAGAATGGATCTGAACCCAAGTATTCCCAGCTAAAGCTTTTTATACCGTATCCAGTCTTCGTCTTAGAGAAGAACCCCGGATTTCTTTTGCTATCTATTTTTTGAGCAAAATCTCTGCTGTAGTCGAATAAACCTTCTAGGATAGTTGTCTTGTTGGGAAACCTTATTTCCACTTCTCTATCGCCAACCATATCGTCGCCATAGTATTTTTTAAAAATCTTTATTATCGGAACAAGCTTAGACAATTTTTCTGTTGACATATTAAACATGTTTTTTCCTTGCGCTGCTCCTGTAATTTTACTGATTGGATTTTTCAAACTCCCGGAAAGTCTTATAATCTTAGATTGAGGAATGCCTACCTTCTGAACAGGTGTTGTTGTTGGCTGGTACACTGCCAGATCTTTCCAAGAGAACCTGTCTGTTGACAAAATATACATCTCATCCATTGACTGTATCAGGTGTCTTTGTTTGTCAAACTTAGAAGTGACGAACATTGCTCTTCCTGCTACAAATGCAGCAAGGACTTCGTCTTGGACATCGGAAGTGTCTATTCCCTGCCTTCTTCTTTTGTCTATTTCTTCAGCTACTTCTAATTGTTGATTGATGACTACATTCTTTTTTTCATCTGATAAATTTTTCTGTAATTCTGATGTACGTTCCTCTAGATCCTCAAAGAAAAGATGAAAGTAGAAACTTATTGCCAAGTTCAAGTTTACCTTTGCATTAAAAACGATCGATGATACCGGGAGACTTAGCATGTCTGCATTCAGAGATTCAACCCACTCTAAAACGTTCTTTAAAGATTGCTTGTTTGTCTCGCTAGGATCGTCTAGTTCCATAGCTAAGTATTCAAAGGATTGGGTTTGGGGATCGTCGCCTATAGAGAACCATGGACTTAGGTTGTTGTCTATCAATCCTTGTCTTACTAGAGAGATTCTACTAGAAAACTGTACGGCCTGACTGAAGAACTCTGTTTCGGAAAAGGTTTCGTAATATTTATTTATTCTTTCTTTTTCAACTTCAAGTCCGGCAGAATAGCCATCACTGTCAAAATCAGGGAGACCCGGCGAGTTTGATACTGCCTTATAAGATTGGCGTAAAATAGAATCCGGTAGAGTTCCCAAATAACTAGAGAAAAAGTCAGGTACGAATTGTTCTCCATCCAAAATTTGCTGAAAAATTACTTCTGGTGTGCTCATTTATTTAATACCCGTATGTGCTCAAAACGTCTTCCAGATTCAAAGGGACATAAAAAGTATCCCCTATCTTGAAATGATGGTCAGTTGGCTTTTTATTAAATTGCGCTATTATCCACCAGTATCTAGAATCCCCATAGGTTTCAAAGGCAATTTTGTAAAGTCTATCGCCGGTTTTCCAGATCCTCGTATCATATTTTAAATGTACCAAATCTTCCTGCGATGGGTAGCTCATTTCTGCTGTGTCGTATTGATTTATAAAATTTACACCTTTCTTGTTGAATGTCTCATCATAAAGTATGTCATCGTTTTTAAAAATTACTCTGTTTGATAATCTATCAAATGGCATGTTTTTTCTCCAATTATGAGTTTTGACCAGTTATACTAGCCTGTTCTGCTCCGACTATATCGTCTTTTGCGCCGTCTGCTATTTCAGATTCGAACTCATCCAGTGCGGTTGCTAACTCCGACACTGGCGTTTCGTCTGCGGAACTGTCTTTTGACGCTGTAGAATAATATTTGTTTGTTGTGTTAATGACTACGCCCGACAGAGATAAATTAATTCTTTTTGGTACTACAATCTTTCTATCTCCCCATTGAGAGACATCATCTCTAGCTCTATCTCCGTAATCCACACTAATACTATTTGGTGCAATCAAAAGAGGGCTTCCGGAATCTTCTTCGTAGTTTTCAACAATTAGATTTCTATACTTAACCAATAATAAAGGTGCTTCTTGGATGATACCTCCGGAATAAAATGGCCTAGCAAACTTACCTAATGCGAGGATTGCCTCCAATTGCAGATTGTACTCTTCTGGGTTTGTTCTTGGCTTAAGGGGCCAAGTAATGTTAATCACCTCTCCTGTGGATTGATATGTTTGAATGGCATCTTGCCTACCATAAACGTCTACCGAATCCCAATTAATGTTATAAGACCTGTTGAATCCATCAATTCCGTCACGAAATACTATGTACTTTCCCGTTGCGGGCATCAAGATTACAAAATCATCTTTAAATTTTTCAAAAATGTTTTCGGTTTCGGCTTTCATTAACATTTATTATCTACTCCTGTTGTGCTCATCCAAGTAACTTATTTCGCGCAGCGAAAAAACCCGCTGACATGGTGTTTCGGCCCTGATTTGCGGCTTCAATATAATCGGATGAAGCCTTAAATAATGCCTCCAAGCCATCTCCTGCCCATTCGAGATTTATATCAATGACATCTTGGGCCTTGTTAGAGATTTGGGCAGTTAAATCATCGAGCTTGCTGCTTAAATCCGCCATTCCGCTATCTCGATTTTCAAAAGCTACCGTTTTCTTTTGAACTGCTTCTGTTGTTACCTTAGTATCGAAACCAAGCATCTCACTTGCCGCCATAAGCAACCCCAGATGTGGTGCCACTATCATTAGAGTCGGTAAAAGCTTTTCTTTTATAAAATCATTTAGATCTATCAGGAACCCAATCAAAAACCCAATAGCACTAGCAATACCTACAATAGCTATGGTCGCGACTCCAATAAATTTTCCTAGCTTCTCATATCCTCCGCTTTCTCTCATTCGGCGATCAACTTTAATCAGGTCATCAGCCAGTCTTTCTAATCCATATGAGATACCTGTTAGCCAATACTCCAGCCTATCCTCTGTCAAGATTGAACTGATCCCTTTCTTAATTCCTTCCATTGCGCCACCAGCTTTATTAAACTGTTTTGTGAGCCTCTCCCATGCTTTAGATAGAATATCGGTAACCGGAGTTGTCTTTCTTATCAAGTCAACGAGTCCTTTTGTAATAAAAAGTAATCCGGCGATTGCTGAAGATACGGCGATACCAATTGCCACCACAATAGCATAGAATCCTCCCGTTCCCACAGTTGCTGATGTAACCATTACTGCGATGGCACCCACCACTGCGGTTGACGCAGCCACCACTGCGGTTACCAAGAGGCCAACACCAACAATCAAAGCAGGAATTGCGCCGCCAGAGATTTTTCCAATTAAATCTAGCATTTTACTGAATCCTCTGACAACAGGACCAAGTGCAATTGCAAAACTTCTAAAAATCTGACTCATCTCGTCAACTATGCTATTATACTGCTGGGTCTGTTTTGCTAGTTTAACAATGTCTTCTTGAGTTGTCTCAACGTTACCTGATACAAGATCAAAATTATTCGACATAACCAGAGCCAACTCGTTAACATCTTGAAGCCCCATGGCAGAGGCAATCATTTTCCTTTCATAATATTCCATTTCGTCAAATGATTTTCCTGCGCGGTTTGCAGCTTCGGACATCATTCTTATTCTTTCTGTGGGGTCTGTAGTTGTCACCATTCTTATAGTGCTTAAATAAGGTCCACCAAGGGCTGCATTTAATTTGCTTACTGCGGCAGCTGCGGTATCAAACCTGTCAAACTGTTCTGTTATCCTTAAGATGTCGTCAACCTGCATATTGGCGGCTTGAGCGTTGATTGCTAATTTTCTAAATACTTGATTTGCGCGACTACCAAAAGCTGCTAATTGAGGCTGTGCTTTGTTAAATGAATCTGCCATTTGTTGCGGTGGCATCTTAAGGGCTTTCGCAAGAGAAAACATATCTATTGTTGCCTGTTCTGCCGCATCCGAACTCATTCCTAGAGAATTTATCATAAACCCTAGTGTCTGGCTTGTCATGTCACTTTCTACGCCCATTTCATTAAGCACTGCGGTGAGTTTAAGCATGCTTTCTTGCGAAGAGGGGGCAAAGTCTTTAAAATTTCTGATAGAGTTTATCAAAGATACTTGAGAGTCTACGGCCTCATCTAGAGAAATTCCATAAGAATACATACTTGCTTCTAAGTTTGTTATACTAAGTCCGTAAGTTCCTACTGCGCCTGTTTGCTTTTGGAAAGATACCAGAGCATCATCTGTGCTTTTTGCCATGGCTAGGGTTGCTTCAGTTACTTTTTCTATTGCGCTAAGGCCGGTGCCAGCCAAGCTAGTTGCCAGAGATTTTCCAAAACCTATGGCTATGTTATCAACTTCTTTGATGCTGCCCGCTAATTCGAAGAAAGACTTTGTTAATCCAGAATTTAAGCCTAATGGACCAGTAAGGGTTTGTGCCATACTTTCGCCTAAAGATTCTGCGGCCTTTGCTGCTTTTTCGGCGGATGAGGCCCCAGTATCTAAGGCTTCATTTGCCTTATTCTGCAGCGCAATATTCTTGGTCAAGAGATCATTAATTATGTCTTGAAGTCTTATTATTTCTTTTTTACCTTTTATTTCAGACATCTAAAAAGTTTTCCTTATTTAAACGGCCATTTAATACCCGTCTTTGACTCGAAAGCTTTTACTGCTTTCTGTAATTTGCCTTTTTGCTTATATGTTTTTGGATTATCTAATCCATGCTTCTTTGCAGCCTCTATGTACCTTTTCTCATTGCCTATTGCTTTTGCAAACGCTTTTACATCAGCTGGCTTTCCTTTTATTGTACTGGATGAGCTGAAGATAGGTATGCCAAACATTTGCTTTAGGATCAGCTCTACGATTGATCCATACATTCTTAGAAAGCTCTCATTTAGCATGTCTTCATTTTTCTTTAATTCTTCCAAATCAATTTCGATATGTTGCATCTTGTCTTTTCCTTAATCTTTAAAATTCGCCCATTGTTTTTATCTTTTCTTTATTAGAAATAGCTTCATAAAAGTCCTGTTTTCTAGAACTACTTCCTGTGCTTTGTCTAATCTCTTCAAGTCCAAGGATTTCATGTCCATAGAAATAAAACTTCATGTTTCCAATAACCACGTCAGAACTAGAGTAATCCAAGTTTCCAAAACTATAAGAAATTGGATAGACTCCATAATAATTAATCTGCCTAATGGGGGAGGCTGGTGCGCCTCTTGTTGCTTGCGGGCTTGGGTTATAGATGTTTACTGCTATTGTTGAGTTTTCCAGCAAAAATTCAGATGGCTGAATACTGATCCGATCTCGATTCAAAATTCTTGCTGGTACTCCGCTAATAGTATTACCTATTTTTTCTACTTGTTGCAAATAGTAAGTATGAAAAACGTCTTGCATTGTTAACAATGATTCTGGTGTCAAATAAAACTGCAATTCAAGTTCGTCCATTTGCGGATCTTGAGACTCTATGTTAGGACCACCAGATCCAATATTTGCTGCGTCGTTATCATAACCAAAAGTTGTATCAGGAAGATTCACAGCTTTTATGAGTTCTTTTGGCATTGTGTATCTTTCTCGCACAGTAATCTTACCACCCCTCGGAGCACTGCTTATATCTGCTTTCCACAAACTAGTCTGAACATCAAATCTAAATTGCTGAATAGGATGGTAATTTGGATTTGTCCAAAAGTCACTAGAAGCCATGAAAGATAAATCTCCTTAATCCTAATTAGTTAAAAGCAAGAAATAAATCCTTATCTCTTGCTTTTTGAAGATTTTTTAATTTCCTCGTTCTCTCTTTTTATCTGATCAGACAGCCTTTGGAGGAACCATCTTCTGATAGTGACAGGAAGATTGTATGCCTCTATGAAGCTCCAACCTCCGTGATACTTTAATAAAAAGAACTCTTCATACACTTGTTGGATGTATTCATTGCTTAGGCCAAAAAAAGTCAGTGGTGAACGGAACCTCCAAGTCCGTTACGTAGCCGCAGTTACTACATTCAAAATTCTGCGTCATGTCTACATTTGGGGAGGATTTTTCGTATACTGACCTTAAATACCTTGAGTCTCTAGCTGGAATTACCTTGACAAACTTGTTAATCAAGTCTTTGTCTGTCTGATTATTTAGAGATACAATCAGCATCTTCAACGTATCAGTTAAAGTTGTTTCTGGCAACTTTTTTCTTCTTTTTGACTCTACAAGTCTAGATAAGTAATTCTCATCTTTACCGGTCATCATTCTCATTTCAACTGTGATTTTCGTCATAGGAGTGGTAGTGACAATTGTTCCTTCTTCTGTAATTTCATAAGAAGAATCTTGTTCAATATCATCCGAAGTTCTAACTTCAATTTCGCTTAAGTCAAACTGATGATCACAGGAAGTCATGCAGGAGGGGCATGTGACCTTTGTTTCGTATTCTGCACCATAACCTGTGATTCGAGTAGCTACCAGAACTGCATTTCTGTCGCCACTAATTAAGGTATCTGGATTGATTCTCTTATCAACAATAACACTTTTCAGAAGGCGATCAATGGCAACACCTTGCTTGATTAATGTTTTGGAAGATAAGATGTCTTCCTCTTTTGCTGTCATGTACTTAATCTCAACAGACTCTTGTCCATGCAGAGGATGGTTCTCTGGGTAGTATTGCCCTCTTGAGGGCAAGTCTACAAATTCTGTCGGTGTGGCAAAATCAAGCCCACCTGCTTCAAATACAGCAGCGACAGGATCTGCCGGTGCTGGTGCTGAATCCTCTAGGCCAGCGCCTAGCTTACTTCTTTTGCTATTTCTAGCCAATTTTCACCTCTATGTTAGATTATTTAAGATATTGTCTACGTTCGATACCTGTTGTGCAGGAAGCCCAATCGTATCTGAATGAAATGCTGATTTCTGATAAATCTTCTGAACTGTAATCTAGGTCACCCCAGCCAACTTTGGTAATGATTGCATTATTGAGTACCCACTCTTCTTGAGTGGTTCCGTCAGCTGCGACCTGTCTAATAACAACGTTACCCAAGACGTTAGATTCTGCGCCCTTAGAAATAGATTGAAGAGTCTCTTTAGCATCCATAGGACCATTATAACCCGAAGCTTGAAGAATGTCAAGTAAAATTCCTGTTGCATCGGGAGAAACTGGATCTACTAAGGTAAGATTGATTTCATTCCACTCAACGCGACCGGGGTAATAAAACTTGTGTTGCATAAAGTCAACTTCGCCTGTTCCCACTGTGATCTCTGGTTTGTCCACTGTTTTTGCGAACCAGACAGAGCCGATTCCGCCCTGACCTGCCAATTCAACTACGAATCTATATTTTCTCTTTGGATCGACATTTGCGCTTGTCCAAAAATTATTTGCCATGATTTGTTTACTCCTATTGTATAACTATATAGTTATCTTATCTTTTTTAGTCTTCAAAAGCAGCACCCTGATTTGTAATAACAAAGTCAAGTGCGATGTACTCGATAGCCTTTGCAGGCTTCAAGAAAATCTTGGCATACACGATGTTGCGATCAACCAAGTCTGATGTGGTTGTGGTATTGTCCAAAATAAGCTTGTAGTCACTCAAGCCTAAACGTGTCTGAACACTGGCAAGGAATGGGTTAGCCAAACTCTTGAAACGATTCCAAGTAACTTCGACGTTTTGGTCGAAGAGGATAGAGTTAGCGAAGATTGAAACTTGCTTCTTAACAAAGATCATCATTCTGCGAACGTTGATTCTATCCAATGCCGAAGGAGTTAATTGTAGTGTCTTCTGTCCGAAGATTACAATTCCTTCGTTCGGGAATGAAGCGATTGGGTTGACATTTGCGTCGTAAAGAGCATCTCTCTCCTTGGATGTCAATCTCTGGCTCACGTTCAATACTGGGATGCCAGCTGAACCTTGTGATAATCCGCCTCTATTAAATCCAGCAGGAGCGAACCAAACTTCTGTTTGAGCAGCTGAAGAAGCAAATGTTCCCAATGCTACAACTGAAGGTGGAACCCAAAGTCTGCTGTTAGATGTTACAGTGTCCTGAACTTGTACCCAAGGGTAGTATGTGCATCCGTAAGAGTTGTTAATTTGTCTATTCTCAAGAGTTGTTACGGCTAGTGATACACTTCCTGCTCTCTCTGTAACAGAAGAGTATGATGCTGTAGATTCAGTAAACGGAGTGTATACATCTTGAATGTCGATGACTGCTAATGCATCGCCACGATCTGCACAAATTTGCAACATGTGATTTGTGATGTTTGCATTGGTGATACCCGGAACAGCCATCAAATTATATTCTGCCACCTCTGGATCTGCGAGCAAATCAAGCGCCTGACGAAGAGTATTTAACTCGTAGCTTGTCTGAACTGTTGCATCTGCCATTCCACTGTTTCGGAAAGGTTCAATTTCTGTAATGTCCAGACCATCAAAGCCATCAAAGAGAGGAGCAGTGAATCTTGTCCATCCAGCATCGATGACATCTCTCCAGCTATCAACTGCAGAGTAGGAAGTTCCTGCAACTCTTGATCCTGCCTTGTAGTAAGTATAAGATTTACCTGCTGGCTTAATGATGTTGTCCAGAGAGAAAGCCCATTGCGGCTCTTTATTGGCTGAAGACACAGCCCCTAGAGGATAAACATAGTCTGTATATCCTGCATCTGCTCTATTGCTTGAATAATAAGCTGTATTCTCTAAGTAAGCAGATGCGTTGAGTCCGTAATAAGCGTCGGTTTGGTCAACTAGGCCACCTGCTGAAGAGGAAATTCTTAATTGTGTTTCTGGAAAGTTGAAGTTTACAGCGTATGTGTCGATAGTACCTGTCGCCAAGTAGTATCCTGCATCACCGGGAGTGATTCCGCCGGGAGCGGTTTCTCCCTTGTCTACGATTGCTGCTCCTGTTGCAGTGGCACCATCAATAAGAACGTCTTTTATCTTATCTGGTCCGTATACACCGAATGGTAGCAAGTTAGGATTTGCAATGCCGTTAGCAACAGAGTCATCAACTTCTACTCTGATGTACTTGGAGGCGTTTTCGTATTCGCCATATTCTCTCATTACACCATCGGCTGCGCCCCACTCCATTCTCTTATCACCAATTTTCTTAGCGATGTAGTTATCTGAAAGAGGGTTGAGACTACAATTAGAAAATCTTTCAACAATCTCGACGATATTGTCAGTGTCGGCAGCCCTTCTAACTACAACTGTGAAGCTACCGTATGGGCTTGCACCTGTTGTGTCTCTAGAGTAATTTAAGTCTTGAATTGAAACTTTCAAATTGTCCTGAACCCACTTTCCCGGCTCCAAGGCGTGCAATTTAAATAGCTTCTGCATTTTATCAGCTGACCAATTAGCAGAGTCCGTAGAGAGGTCCTGAGAGAAAAACCATCCTGTTGCTGCATTGGCTGCGTCAAATCTATAATCTGGTCTTAGGGCATCCAAAGGAAGAATGACACCGTATGCTCCTGTATTCAATGTTTCAAGCTCTAGTTGCTTCTGAATGTAGGATTCGTATGTTTCTCCTAACCAGTAAAGGTTCTCTCCTCTGCTGAACGTGTCAGCTGGTACAACACTGCCGTTTGTTGATTGTGGGTTTGTGTTGAAAACCTTACGAATAAACGTTCTAGAGGAAGGATCAAAGTTAAATGTAGTTTTAAGCAATTCGGTTCCTGCACCGTTACTGTCGCGAATAACTGCTGCGTAGTCAGGACCTTTGCTGCTTGCTGCTTCTGAAGAAGTCACAAACAATCCGCCGATGCCCACATTAGTGCCTACGCCGCCAGCCAATGTGCCTGTCATATTGACTGCACCGCCGCTTGGGAAGTACCAAGTAGCTGCTAAGTAACCTTCTTCGCTTGCTGCTCCGGGAGTAGTACCAGTTGGGTTACAAAGGAAAAGTCCGTATGCACCACCAGCTGTTTCAAAGTCCGTGGTCATTGATACAGTGCCCCAACCGGCTCTGCCGGGTGTGTCTGCATCTGGGTTTTTTTGTCCGGCAAGACGAACAACTGTGATGGCATCATCACTGTTTCTTAGATAAGCTTGTGCAGCATATGCCGCGTAGGTTGGCCCTTGGTAGTTTCCGTCTCTCCAAGCATCGCCTGTTGCTCTACCCGGAACTGGATTACCAAATACTTCTACAAATTCTGAAAAAGAACCTATCTTAACTGGCTCCATCGCTGGGCCTTGTGGCAAGCGACCTATAATAACTGGTCCAGCACTTCTATCAGCTGCTGGTAACTGCGAGTTGTCAATCTCCTTAACAAATACGCCGGGAGATACAAATTTAAATTTTTTAACTGACATTCTAGGGATTCTCCTATAAAATCTAGATTGTTTTTATCACAATAATAAATAGTTTGTTATTTTTTCAAAATCAGATTATTTATTGGTCTTCTTTCTTTTAAGAAAACCGGGCTTACCTGTAGCGGAGGGAATCTCAAAACTATACTCATCCATATCTTCTATACCATAAAGTTTTTTAATTTCCTCTATTTTTCTATCGGTAGACTCCTCAAGGCGTTCAATAGCTTTGATTGCTCTGTATTCATTCATCTTTGTTTTGTAATAAAATTCTTTCAAATCGGAATGCATCTTAGTGATAGAGTCTTCAAAATTCTTTGCACCTGCTGCATCTTTCCAAGGAACTTCAATAATGTCTGGTAGCGGTTTCTTTTCTTCCACTACTACTTCTTCTTCCTCTGCAGCTTCTTCAATCTGCTCTTCTTTTGAAAATAAAGAAAAAAGTTTCTTAAACATATGTGGGTTCCTCCGATTATCTTCTGTCTTAAGTAGTATGAAAAAAAAGTGCCCCCCCACAAAAGTGGGAGGGCAAGATAAATAATTAAATTTATCTTTTTAATTTATTGGATTATGACTGAAGGTTGTATACTACTTCACCGAAGTAAGAGATACGGTCGCCTTCCATGATTTCCATCTTGAATTTGATACCATCAATGTCGCCGTTCGGGTCAAGAAGGTACTCAAAGTCACCTGCTCCACCTACAACTTCTGCCATGATCATACCGTTAACAGCTACATAAGACAACTGCTTCATTGGTCCGTGGCCTTGGGCACTGAACATGAAGATGTGGTCCATTGCTACAGTTACTGGCTCTGGAGCAAATACGTGTGCCTGCCACTTATTGTGGATACCGGACAAGTCTGCGTCAGCGTCAGCTTCGTTAGCATCGATGTCTGCCTGCATTGCAACCATAGCAGCATCAATTGAGATGTCAGCAGCGTCTCTTGCACTCTCTTCCGCAGCAAGGCGGCTTTCAAGTGAAAGTTCTGCAGCAGCAGCTCTAACTTCTTCAGCACCCAAGCGGGTTGTCAAAGAAAGTTCTGCCGCATCAGATGCAGCTTCATTAGCGTCGATATCAGCTTGCATGTCACCCATTACTACGACGATAGATGCGTCAGCAGCTGCTCTAGCAGCTTCCTCTGCGCCTACTCTGGTGTCGATAGAAGCAACATCAGCAGCTCTTGCACCTTCTTCCGCAGCCAAACGTGTGGTTAGGGAAGCGTCTGCAGCGATACGAGCTGCCTCTTCGTTGGAATCAACGAGAGCGAGAGATGCTACAGCAGATGCGAGAGCATTGTCATTTGTAAGGTCAACAGCGTTGATCAAAGAAACGATCTCGACAAATGTGTCCTTGTCTGCATCTGCAGCATTAAGGATTGCATCTACTCTTGCTTCTTCAGCACCCAAACGGGTTGTCAAGGAAGCATCACCTGCGATTCTCGCAGACTCTTCAGCAGCCATGGCTAGATTGATAGAAGCGACAGCTGCATCAGCGTCAGCTTCATTTCCATCAACATCAGCTTGGATTGCTGCCATTACGGTGTCAATTGAACCATCAGCAGCTGCTCTAGCAGCTTCTTCAGCAGCAATACGAGTTGTTAACGAAAGGTCAGCAGCGTCCATCTTGGTTTCAAGAGAAGCATCAGCAACTGCTCTTGCGCTTTCTTCAGCAGCCAAACGAGTTTGGAGCGAAAGTTCTGCAGCATCAGAGTCAGCTTCATTTCCATCAACATCAGCTTGAAGTGCAGCAACAAGGTTTGTAAGTGAAAGATCACCTGCAGCTCTTGCAGCCTCTTCAGCACCGACACGGTTGCTTAAAGAAAGCTCCGCAGCATCGGAATCAGCTTCGTTCTGGTCAACATCAGCTTGAAGTGCAGCTACGACGGTATCAATTGAACTATCGCCAGCGGCTCTTGCAGCTTCTTCTGCGGCCAAACGTGTCTCTAGAGAAGTATCGGCAGCAGCTCGTGCTCCCTCTTCTGCAGCAAGACGAGTTGTGAGAGAAGCATCAGCAACTACAAGTGTAGAAACTTCTGAATCAATTTTTGCATCTAATGACGCATCACCAGCCGCTCTAGCTGTTTCTTCAATTAGCATCTCAAGGTCATGTGTTGACTCAAGAGTTGAAATTGCAGCAGCTCTCGCTGATTCTTCTGCAGCAAGACGAGTTGTCAAAGATGAGTCACCGTCTGCTCTAGCTACTTCTTCTGCAGCCAATCTAGTTGTTAGAGAAGTGTCAGCAGCTGCACGAGCAACCTCTTCCGCTCCAACACGAGTGCTTAGAGAAAGTTCAGCAGCATCTGAATCTGCTTCGTTTTGATCAACATCAGCTTGAAGTGCTGCGACAAGAGTGTCAAGTGAAGAATCACCTGCTGCTCTAGCTGCCTCTTCTGCGCTCATGCGAGTGTCGATGGAGCCATCAGCAGCTGCTCTAGCAACCTCTTCAGCACCAAGACGAGTCTCAAGAGAAGAATCTGCAGCGATACGTGCTGCTTCTTCAGCAGAGTCTGCATTAGAAAGGCTCAAAACAGCCGATGCCAATGCGTTATCATTTGTAAGATCAACTGCGTTAATCAAGGAAACGATTTCAACGAAACTATCCTTATCAGCATCTGCTGAAAGAAGAATTGCGTCAACACGAGCTTCTTCAACACCCATACGAGTGCTTAAAGATGCATCGCCAGCGATTCTCGCTGTCTCTTCCGCCAAAATGTCTGCGTCGAATTTTGTTACGATAGAAGCATCAGCTGCAGCTCTTGCTGCCTCTTCTGCGCCTACTCTTGTATCAAGAGAACCAACATTGGCTGCTCTTACAGTCTCTTCCGCTGCAAGGCGAGTCTCAAGAGAACCGTCTGCTGCGATACGAGCCGCTTCTTCCGCTGCAATATCAGCGTCAAATTTGACAACAATTGATGCATCAGCAGCTGCTCTTGCAACTTCTTCAGCTGCAACTCTAGTGTCGATAGAACCGACATCAGCTACACGAGCAACTTCTTCCGCCGCAAGGCGAGTTGTCAAGGAAGCATCGCCAGCGATTCTAGCTGCTTCTTCAGATGCGATATCTGCATCAAATTTTGTTACGATAGATGCATCTGCGTTTGCACGGGCAACTTCTTCTGCTGCAACACGATTTGTAAGCGAAAGATCGCCTGCTGCTCTTGCTGCTTCTTCAGAAGCCATACGTGTGTCGATTGAACCGTCAGCGGCCAATCTTGCTGCTTCTTCGTCTGCAATTTCTTGCGCCAAAGATGCATCTGCTGCGACTCTAAGAGCTGCTTCATCAGCAACTTCTTGAATCAACATTCCGTAGTTAACGATTGCATCGTTGTTTGCTGCAGATCTGTAATCAGAAATGCTTGCACTCAAAGCCAATGCGCTCATATCGAACATAGCGGTAGTCAATTGACCTAAACCTGCAACACCTGCTGCAGCCGCTTCAGCGTAAGTATCATGTACGCCACCACCAACCTGATCGACTAACTCGATATCTACTTGGTGTTTTCCATTTAATCTTGTTCGTGCCATATTTTTATTTCTCCTTGGGGGGTTTCCCCATTGTTAATTATGGTTAAAAATTGTGCCCTTCTTTTTTACATGCTAGGGCACAAAAGCATTTTTAAGTTTTTATCCCGGAAGTGGCGGTGAACCGCTGCTTCCCAAGAATTGTAAAAGATCATCAGCAAGAAGAACTTGACCTGATGCACTTGCAGCAACCCACTTGTCCATAACATAGTTATAGTTAAAGTCTGCTACTCCTAATGAATTCAATGAAGCGACCATGGCCTCTTCACTTGAAATCTCTGTCCAACCTGCCGTAGCAATAATTGGTGCCAAAGAATGGTCTGCTCTTTTGATGATTATAGCTACTCCAGAGTCACCTGCTGCGATGTCCATGCATTTTGCGCCTGCTGGCAATACATATCTTTCAACAGCTGTTGTGGTTCCCGGAACTACAGTGAAAATCTTTTCACCAGCTTCGAAAATCCACTGATTCTGAATGCTATCGTATTTTGCTTCTCTGACTGATTCGCCACCAGCCATAGAATGAAGTTCGAGTACAGAAGTAATTGTATTTCCGTCAAATCCGATTTCATAAGCATTTCCTGTGCTTGTGCCCATGAATAGTTTGCCAGAACCATACTCCATACATACCGGGGATCCGATAATACCTGTTGCTCCTGTGGCATTGGAAGAAAACTGAGCAAAGTCAGTGATATCCGCAGTCAGGAAAACAGTAGTAGTGTTATCGTCCTCTTTCTTAGCATAAGCATAAGAAGGATTTCCAAGTGCATCAACTCCTCTAGAGAACTTGACAATATTTGTCAATTGTCCACCGTGTGTCCAGTCGTATGCTTCACCTGATGGTGCAACATAAGCTGCAACAGTAAATGAGCCACTAATAGGGTCAGAAGCGGTACTTGAGGCCAATGAGAGATCATCAGAAGTTCTAACAAATGTGAAACTATGTTCAGCTGGGAAGTTTCCTCCGACAAGTGCCCAAGTGTAGTCTCCCGCTGGAAGATTTATACTAAAGCCGTAGCCGTATTGACCATCTGCAGTGTCGATGTTTCCATCGCCGTTCGAATCTACTGTTGCAACTGGTCTTGTTGTGGAATAGGCAGTTGCACCGTTTGAGTCATAAAACTCAAGGTAAGTTCCGTCCCATCCGTCTCCATAGGAATCCCACATTGTCAAGGTATGTTGAATTTTTTCGAGTGTGTTCTCAGCAAGACTGCTCTTCCAAATCACAAGCCCGGAAGCATCAATTAGTCCATAATACAATGTTAAAGAAGAACTCTCTGGGAGTCCTGTCACAGTAGTACTACCGAAATCAACTGCTGTGCCTCCGTGTGCTTGACCAACATCACCAAGAGGAGATGTAGAATAAGCCCACTGTGTGGCACCTGCTGTAATACCATCTGCATTTGATTGTATATTTTCAAACACTATAGTACCGGCATCCACAGTAGAATAGTAGGTTCCGGTTGAAGACGGATACAGTGGTGGATTTCCAAGAGCGAAAGTTCCTGCTACAGAATCTCCATTTGACCAACTAACTAAAGCTGTGCCAGATAAATCTTTAATGTTCCAAGTTATTTCACTTGGGAAACCACCCGGTGTTACAACATAAGAGTACAACGCATCATTATCGAGAGTCATGCTTTCTGTCAATCCCGCAGGTAGTTTAACATCGTTTGCTGGACCTGTGAAAGTTCCCACAACATTTCCATCTGGGTCACTTACAACAACCTGACCGTTATTCCAGCCGTCGCCAAAAGAGTCAAACTGTTCAACACTAAGGGTTTGTGGACCGTTTGGATCAGCAACTGTTGTTTCAGTGTGCCAATAAGCAACTTCGTCTGCGTCCATTGCTCTGTCGTGTAATTTTACATCGTCTATCATTTCGGCAAAAGAGCGATCTCCGAGGTCTGCCCAAGCTCCCAAAACCTTAATTGAACCCATACTGGTAAAGGATATTGGATTTCCGGCTTGAACCCCATCGACATAGTATGTCATTGTGCCATTATCATAAACTGCCGCAAGATGGTGCCACCCTGCATGTGTTACATGAGTCATAGTATAGCCGGAGCTTTGCCATAAGTCACTGGAAGACCAAGAACCCAGTTCATCTCCGGTATATACGAAAACATTGTAGCTGGCAGCATTGGCTCCAGTGCCGTTAAAGCTACCATTATGGGATCCACCATTGTGTGTTCCATCAAACTGCATTGCTCCGTTTGGTGCTTGAGATCTATCTCTTAGGTTCTTAAACCAGAAAGATAGTGTGTATTGACTCCCTAATGTAATAGGTGAGTCGGGATACATACCACTGTCTCCGTTTATTAAACTAGCAGCAGTTCTACCCTCGTCACTGTCTCCAAAAGTTGCTCCGTTGAACGCATTGAGACCAGTAGTATCGTCCATATCATACTGAAGAGCGAGTCCATAAGTTCCATGGAACTGATCAACACCCATTGTCAAACCATTTGGCATGTAATAAGTTACGCCGCCAAGAAGATGACTGTGAGAAGTATTGTTACCTGCTGGCCATAGATTTGCCTCTGCTTCAGTCAAGAATACAGGACTGTATCCATACTTTTGAAGCGGAACAAGGTCACCAGAAAGATCTGGAGTCATTATGGATGGGTCGTGATATGTGCCAATCGAACCTAGACTATAGAAATCGCTAATATTTTCATTGCCTTGTATGCTGATTGTCGGAGATAGAAATCTCTGATGAAGGTCAGCAGTTAATTCTATTGTATAAGTTACTATATCGCCAACTTGACTCACAAGAGTAAAATCACCGTGATATTGATTATCATCGTAATTCGAACTCGCAAAAGAGGTGTTGCGGGCGTATTGAATAGCTCCTTGATACCCTTTCATATTTACAATTAATGTCAAAGTGTCGCCAAGCGAAGCAGAAGTTACATCCGTGTCCCAATAGTGCGATGGGATGAATGCCGAAGGACTAACAACGTTAGAAGTATAAGGTACTTCATCGATGATTAATAAAGCTCGTACATCATAATACTCATATTGCCATGGAACTAACTTATCAGCGTTTACATCACTAATAGATGTCCATCCTTCTGTGCCATTGTATTGCCAGCCTACACTGTACTCTGTTGCTCCTTGCAAATCAAGGGTCTGTATGAAAGATTCTCCATATAATTGATTAGCCGGTAGAGCAATTGAGATTGAAGGATCAACTGATGCTGATGCTACCACAACAGATCTTTGAGCTGTTGAGTCATTACCTGATCCATCTGTTGCTGAATAAGTAATTGTATAACTACCCTCTTGAGCACCTTCTGAAAGATCAGATCTTGAGAAGCCAGTCATATCAGCTGTTCTAGAACCGGCACCAACTCTCAATTCCAGATCAACAGCTGGAGTCCAGCCAAGAGCAGAAGTGTCGAATTGGCCCATTTCTGTAAAGTTTACTTTATCCGAAGAGCTGTAAAATTTGTAAACCCACCCTTCTCTTACGATTTTCATCGCACCAGAAGTTAATTGGGCTGGACCGGCACCGGAGGCAACGTATGTTGATCCGTTATAAAACCCGAAGAAGAAACTATTGTTTGCTCCCCATGCATTGTATTGCTGTTGCCTGAATATGATCATATTTGTGCCATCATTCATATTTATCCCGAAATCACCACTTCCAACACTGTTGTTATCGAATTCTACAACAATTTCAACATCACCGGGAGCGACTCCGTTTTCTTTTTTGGTTATCGCATTAGCAACATTTGGAAAAGAAACACTGCCATCACCATTTACTGTCGGCATAGTGAAAGACTGGCATTGCTCCCAATCATCACTTACATTAATACTATCGCCGCCAGAAGCTGTTACAGCAACTGATCCATCGAAATCATCAAGTGCTGTTGCACCCGGATCTGCGAATACATCGCCTGTCGCAACACTCATCGGATTGTCACCAATAATAGTTATAACTGGTGATGTGTTGTCAGCCACTGTTGTTTCTGTATAAAGAGCTGAAACTTCAGAAGCATCAAGTGCCTTTGAGTAGGCACGAACATCATCGACCATCGCATCTAATATTCCAGTGTACCAGTTAGTTACATTCTTCATCGCACCAATTACGAAAGGAAGTGATGTGCTAACGTCCCTCGTAACTCCGGCATCTTGTGAATCCGCTTCAACACCATTGACATAAAGTTTAGTTACGCTGCCAGATCTTGTACCAACAACGTGATACCACTGACCTGTACTAATTGCCGAGCTTGCTACATTGTATCCGCCGTTGCCGCCAACGGTGAACTGAAGGTTTCCGTTGTATGCATTCAGCGTCCATCCACTATATTGAGGATTTGTCTGACTGGTCATCCCCTTGTAGAGAATTGGTGAAACATAAGATCCCGTATTGATTGAATTAAACTTAATCCAAGCAGAAAGTGTGAAATCTCCTGTTCCAAAATTAAGATCAGAAACATCACCAAAATCAATTTTCTCACCAGTAGATGCATCAAATGAAGCAATAGTTCTTCCGGAATCGGTTATAAAATCGACACCAGTTGCTGCACCATCTGCACCAACATCTGCTACTGCATCACCATTGTCAAATGACCAGTGGCCAATGAGTGGATCATATGCTACTGTTGTCTCTGTATGAAGAGTTGCAACTTCAGAAGCACTAAGAGCCTTTGAATATACTCTGAAGTCATCCATGTAATCAAATGCACCATAATTGAAGTTGGTGTAAGATCCGATAGTTTGAATTTTATCCATACCAGTTGTAGATACCGGAACACCTACTTGGACTCCATTGATGTAGTAAGTTGATTGTCCATTTTCATGAACAACAGCCATGTGATGCCAACCGGTTCCATTATATAGAGCCTGTGTCATCTGGTGTCCTGTGCTGTTATGGGTATTTGATCCAGCACTAGTGTTTGCATAGCCGTAGGCACCCAATTCATCATTGTGATAAATGGCGACATCATAACTTGTATCGTAATCCCAATTACTATAACCACCTGCACCGTTTGTCTCCTTATTATAGGCAACTGCCATAAGGAAATTGGATTGTGCAGATGCTCTACTTTTCAAGTCTTTGAACCAGAATGATAGAGTATAGTCGTCTGGAAGATCAATGTATGAATTATTATAAAATCCACTGTTTTGATTTGGGAAATAAGCTGCATCTCTGCCAGAATCACTGGCAAAAGTAGCTCCATTTGCTGCTGCAAATGTTTCAGAACCAACTGTCGGAGATCCGTCAGAATCAAATGACCAGTGGCCAATGAATGACGAAATAACTGGCAATGTGCCAGCAGATGAAGTCCAAATTCCGCTAACTCTTATCATTGCTTGAATTTGCTTTTCTGACATGGTTTCATCGACAGTTAATCCAATAACCGGAGATCCTTCACCACCTGCGATGACAACCCAGCTAGATGCGACTGCATCATATTGCTCCCATGCAAAATATTCTAATGTGCCACCGTCTAAGTCTACGGTTGCTGTTAAGATATCTCCATATGAGACAGCAGCCATTTCCTGATCGATAAAGACAGTAGGACTTGGTGCTGGAGTCTCTGCGTTTACATCAGTTGCAACAAAGCCTGTTGTCGAAATTAATCCCCAGCTGCTGTTAAGCAAAAGAGAATCAGATGTGATACTTTGGCCATCTGCCAACCCTGTAGGTGTGAAGATAATAAAGTTATTTCCTGACCATGCAGCTTCATTTGCACCGAAGCCAACGAATTTATGATCGTGTGTGCCTATGTAGGCACCATCCCATTGCGGGTTTGGTGCTTCCAAAGCAACAGAGCCAAAAGTATACCAAGTGTTAGGGGCACTAACTTCGGCAACTCTCATATTTGTCATAGAGGAGCCATTATAGCCTTCAATTTCAACGATATAAGTACCGCTTTCTATATAAATTTTTGACATTATAAGCCACCTCCTTTTGTTTTGTTATTTTTTATCATGTTTTATATTCTCCTTATTAATTGAAAAAAACATTTTAATTGAATTAAGATAAGTAATCTAAAAGATCACTAACGGTAACAATACTGCTACCATCTGCATTAGAAGAGACCCAAAGATCCATAGCATGACTATAATTAAAGTCTGTAGCTACAGAAGCGTCTGTTACCATTGATGAAGGCCCGTAAATAACAGACCAATCTGCAGGTGCCATTCTTGGCTCGATTGAGAAATCTGCCATTCTGACAATAAAAGCAACTTTGCCTTCGTCACCTTCCGCAAAGTCAATTACCTTTGCTCCGGCTGGCAATGTATGTCTTAAAACTGCTCCGCCGCCTGCTGCGGGGATTGTGTAGATGTCACCACCTGCTTCGAAAATCCATTGATTCATAGCATAGCCATATTTCAATGAGTTAACAGGGTGGCCACCAACTACATCGTGCAGTAGTGCATAAGATTGTGGAACTGAATATTCATCCAATTCAATTTGGTATACTTTACCTGTGTCTGTTCCGACTAGAACTTTTCCGCCAGCACCGTATTCAATGAAAATTGGCGAACCATCGATAGATGATGCTCCAGAATCATAAGAATTAAATGCTGCAAAGTTTGTCAAATCAGGTGTAAAGTACAATGTTGTTGTGTTATCGTCTTCTTTCTTAGCGTAAGCATAAGAAGGATTTCCGTTAAGGTCTTGACCTCTAACGAATTTGACAATGTTTGTTAATTGACCTTCATGTGTCCAATCGTAAGAACCTGATGATTCGCCTTCTCCAGCACCTTCGCCTTCGCCAGCACCTGCGCTGCCGCCTTCCTCTGCTGTAAGGTAGTTTCCTGTTACAGTATTTCCATAGACTTCATAATAATTAAAAGCAGTTGATGGTGTGGAGTCGTCTGGGCTGATAACATAGAAAATATCACGAAGATTTGAAGGAATAGACTGTCCTGATTTTACTACAATCTTAATTTTCATGTAAACATGATAAGTTGCAGTTGATCCATGAGATTGTCCGAACCAAGAATGTCTAGGCATGTACCAACCGCTGGCTTGAGTGCCGTCTTCTAAATAAACTGGATTGCCTCCATTGTATGTCTCAAGGTGAGAGTAACCGAAAGTCGTATATATGTGCTCCCAGATCGGGTCGTTGGCATCAAGGTCAGCGTAGCTGATGTTAAGGTTTGGAAGCACTCCATATGATGTCCACCTTATGTATCCCAATGAACTTACAAAAAACCTAGTGTTTACTTTTGCTCCGGCTCGGACAACTGCGGTTGTCAAAATATCCTGACTGTAATTATGAGCTGAATGGCCATTATTTTGAACTGACATGTCCAATTCTTCGATTACATCCTTGTTCCAAGAAAAGCCAATATTCGTAAAATAGTCATAATAAGCTTGCACGGAGCCATCCCAAGTTTCAAAGGGTGCGCCCAGTCCTTCAAAGTCTAAACCAACGTCAAAAGTTATTTCGTCACCGTTGACAACTTTATTTCTAAATTCTAGTTTAAAATCCATTACTGATCACCTCCCATCATTTTCATTTCATAGCCTTGGAAAAAATCCATAAGCTTCATGTCATCAATTTTTTGATGAAGCATATTCTTTTCTTCCATTACTGCGAAGAATTCAATAGCATCGAGATTGCCTAAGCATGCTTCGGCACCAGCTCTATCAAAGATAAACTGGATTGCTTCTTTATCTGCTGCATTCTCTATGCCCTGTATTTCATTGTAGAGGTTTTCTATTTTTAGAAATTCTTCCATTATTGATCACCTCCATTATTATTATTTTTAAAATTAAACATTTTAATTTCTCCTATTATTAATTGTTTATTTTTGCCCTTTTGTTTAAAATTCCACTGCCATCCGTTAGGTGTTAATTTCATTCAAAAAGGGCCTTTTTTATAATCGCTTTTTTGTAAAAAAACGAGAACATAGTCTACGGGTAGACTTGTTCGCCCTAGATACTCCCAACTTTCTCGAAAAGCAAATAAAAGAACATTTAGTGCAAAAAAATAAGCCCCGCAATGATATTTGCAGGGCTTTCTTTTAAAAAGGTTATTTTTAAATTTTCTAGCTGTCTCTCCAGAGATTATTTGAGGCATATTTGATAACTTCTGTAGCCGAGGCTTCGTTGTATCCATACTCATCCATCAAGGTCTTAATCATTTCGTTGTATTTACCTTGCTGCTTCTTATCTCTAGACTTTGACTTTGTTACAATTCTGGAAATGTCACGAACAGAAGCAAGAAGTTTGTTTTCAATTGCTTCTTTGAGTGGACCATAAGAGTTCCAATCAATTGTTTCGCCTTTTCTCAGCTTTGCAAACATATAAGCTGTAATGTCTGCTCTGAAGTTTTCTCTTGCGGAGCCAACGATTCCAATCTGCTCTTCAATGGAGCACAAGAAGTCTTCATCAGCTTGCATTTCTTCATTTGTCACCTTATCTTTTACTTTTGATCCGTTAACATAGGCTTCTGCGTGATCCAAGTAATTGTTGAAAAGCGACTCTGCTTGCTCTTGGTAAGCAGAAACAAATGCCTTGGTGATTTCGGTCTCAAGTATGTTTAAGTACTCGTCATGCAGCTCTTTTTGAAGGAATGAGAGGTATTTTTCTCTTAGTTCTTCGACGACAACCTGCTCTTTGACTTGTTTAACAAGAGCATCTCTAATCGAGATAGGGGTTACCATATTGTTGTCAGAATCTGCAACCGCTGCATCAATTGACTTCATAATGAATCTTGTGGAAATTCCTGTCATTCCCTCGTCGCGCACTTCATCTCTAAGGTCATCAATATCAATTTTCTTGATGTAACCTTTCTCAACAACCTCTTGGCCGTTGTAAATCTTCATCTTGGTCATTGGATCGACCTTGTTAGATGTCTTTAATCTGGTCAATACAGAGAACATTGCGGCAACTTCAAGTGTGTGTGGAGCAATGTGTGCATCGAAATCAGACTCATCAAGCATTTTCTGGTAAATCTTCTGCTCTTCACTAACTTCTAAGCAGTAAGGAACGTTAACTCTTACAATTCTGTCAAGAATCGCTTCATTGGTGTTCTCTGATTTAAACTTAATCCACTCAGCTTCGTTACAGTGTGCGAGGATAACACCGTCAAAGTAAATCATGGCACCTTTACCGGGGGATGGGACTGCTTTTTCTTGTGTTGCAGTAATCATTGTATGCAAAAACTCAATTTCGTTCTTGAAAACCTCAACAAACTCAACAATTCCACGATTTCCTACGTTGAATGCCCCATTTAGGCTTAGAGCACGAGGATCGTCTTCCGGATAGAGGTCTAATTTTGAAATGTCCTCTGACCCTACTAGGATGCTTGTATCCTGCGTGTTCGCATCCATAGGAGGAACAACTCCGATACCTCTGCGACCACGAATGGAGAAACTCTTTTCGGAGACTGGGAAATTCATATAATCTCCTCCAAATTCTTCTAGCAATCTGTGACGACATACTGGACAAAGATCGCCTTCAATCTTCATTCCATACAATTCTTGAAACTTGTCACGCAAACTTCTTGGAACCAAATGAAGAGGCTCTTCGTTGATTGGACATCCATCAAGAGCGTATAAAGCACCACTGTTTTCCAGTGCTCTTTTAATATGCTCTACCAATGCAGACTTACCTGCACCAACCGGACCCAATAGCAATAAGACTTGCTTGCTTTCTTCACCCTTCATGGATGCGGAGTGCAAGTATCTCATAATTTTGGCTAAAGATCTTTCCATTCCAAAGAATTTACTCTGAAAATAGTCATAAGTCTTAAGTGCTTCACCACCAAAAAGGTTAGAGCACCTAGAATCCTCTTCAGACATTCTAGTGATACCTTCTCCGGTAATTGTTGTGTACAATCTCTTATGCGCCAACATAGCGATTTTCTTATCTTCTTCAATCATCTCCAAGTAATCTGAGAATACTCCGGAGAACTTCTCTTTCTTACTGCTCTTCTTATGCTTTTCAGCAATTTCTAAAAATTTATTAGTTTTTGATTTACTCATTTTAAAATTCCCATAGCTCATCCTCAATGAGCGTTATAAATTCTACGTTGTCATTCCACAGGTAGCAAATGTGGTCATAAACTTTGTTTGCGTGCGATAGCTCCAAATCTCGTCCGTCATGTTCATGCTTGATAAAAAGTGTATTTGTCTTTTTTTCATAATCTTCGACATAAACAACCGGAACTCCATTTAATCCTGTATTACTAATTAGAGCGTCACGAACGCTTTTCCACCCTTCTTTGTCAGAAATTTCTTTAATTGAAAAATTCCCTGAGTGCTTGTCCTTGGAATAATTAAACAAATTAAGGTCTGAACACACTTTTTCATCAAGATATTTTCTAATAAATGACTCATCGTCGTGCGTTTCTCTCACTAAAAGACATTCTTCAAAACCATGCTCTTCTTCAATTTTCTTGAACAGTGTATACCCAAGGTGATAAGGATTAACTCTCCCAACAATTGGCCTAACAACCTGATTGTGCGTCTTTAAAAATGCCAAATGATACTTATCTGGCAAGTTTAGATCATACATGATCTTCTCGTGAATGAGAACAGCCCATCCTTCGTTCATAATTTTTGTTTGGCCCTGTGGGACAAAGTATTTTGACCTTCTTTCCACCATTTCTATAAGGTCTCTTTGCCAGTCTTCAAGGTCACGAGCATTTTTGTGTATAAAGCCAAGCAAGTTATAATCTTTTTGGACCAACCCAATCGATAAGTCCAATTTACCTTCTGTTTTTTTAAATAAATCTCTCTTAGCGGCCTCTTCACTCAACCTTCTAATTCCGGGAGTGCGAGGAATCTGGTATTGTATGGCATGACAAGCATCAAGTATCTTCTCAACCTTATCAATTCCAATGCTTGGGTCTTCAATATACTGTTGTACGCGCTTTCCTGCCGCTTTGAAGCGTGCTATGACGTTATCAGGGTCTGTGTGTTTAAACATTCTATTATTTTTAAAGAAATCAGAGTGCCCAACACAGTGGGACATCGTTAAAAGATGGGTACTCATTGGGTTTTCGAGCATTAAATAGGCGATAGACGGGTTGGAGTTGATGATCATTTCGTATGGAAGCCCCTCCATGCCAAGATTATATCTTGTAATGGTTCTTTCAAAAGATTTTCCAAAAGACCAGTGGCGATAATGGGTTGGGAGACCGGTGTATGCCATGGCACCGATCATCTCCCTGTAGTTTAAGATCTCATACTCGATAGGGAACCAATCTAGATTATACTTTTCTTTAGCAATCTTGCAGATTTCGTCGTCCCACCTCTGTAATTCTTTTACTGACCAATCTTTCATTATCCTTTTCCTCCAAATAATTTCTTAAATGCGGGCCAAATATGGGTTGGCTTTGCAATCCGGACTCTTTTGAATCCTTCACCAGATATAGAACTTAACTTTTGCCAAAGTTTGGTAGCCTCACTTTGGTTATAGTTAAAAGATTTTGCCAAAATGCCGTATGTGTTCTCTGATGGGAGTGCCATTGGATCAATTTCAGCATAACAAATCATTTGATTTATTTCTTTTAACTCTTTGAACAGCTCTACTGTCTTGTCGTCATCAAAAGACCAGTTCTCGCCGTCGCCAGAATAAAAAGTGTAGATATTCCAACTAGATGGATGGTATCTTTTTGAAATTATGTCTTTTGTTAGTTGGAGTGCAGAGGACATAACCGTACCACCCATTGTCCCTCTCTTAAAAAAGTCATCTTCAGTGACCTCTTTAGCGTCAGTCGAGTGGGAAATAAATACCACCTCAACATTGTCGTATTTATATCTCAAAAACTGATATAATAAGAAATAAAAACTTCTTGCCATGTACTTCTTGTCTGTCCCCATAGATCCAGAAACGTCCATAACGAAGAAAATAACAGCAGAATTATTCTCTTGCGGCTTCAACTTAGTATGCTTGTACTTTAAATCATCTTCATGGAAAGGAAACCTCTCACCCGATTCTGGGTCGAATGCGCCAGAGGCAATTGCCATCTTTTTTCTTCTAATTTTTCTTTTGATTGTCTCTTTTTTTGACAATCTAGATCTCATACCCTTTTTTCTAAAGCCACTTCTTTTGGGCTTATGGGATTTAATAAGTCTAAACCTTTTCTTTTCTAGGTCTGGTAATTCTAAGTCTTGGAACAGATATTCCGCCAACTCGTCAAGAGTGACTTCTACATCGTAATATTCTTCTCCTGACTTGTCTGAACCCTTCTTGCCCCTGTCTTTCTTTTTTTGTTGGCCACCCTTTCTTAAGACTTGGCCTCTTTTTATCTTTTTGTCTCCTGCAGAACCTGTCTTTTGGTTATTCTGATTCTCTCCGTAGACAAAGTGATATTCTTTTATACCCTTAACTGGTATTTTAATCTTCTTTTTCCCATCTTGACCAATAATGGATTCATCAGCTATAACGTCTTTGATGCCATCCTTTATTGCTTTGTCTATTTTCTCTTTATGCCTTTTTCTATCAGCGGCGGAACGGTCTGCATGCGACTTATGTTCTCTGAAAATGCTCAATTTAATCTCCGAAGTAAGAAGTAATGGCCGACAAAAAGACAACGACTAAGGTATCTCCTTCTATAATTTCATAATTAGAAACTATTTGATCGCTGTCGTTTATGTAAAAGTCTCCAGATCCTTCAACATTAGTAAGTAGTTGCAATTGACCGTTTAAGAACACCATTATTGTGTTTGGGTCAAGTTCTTGACCTTCTGGTATTGAGAAAAAATCATTAAGAGAAGTTCCGGGGGCGACTGGAGAACTGATGAGACCGGGGATTGCAGATCCAGAGTCTTCGGCACCGTGTACGATCTTTGCTGCTGAAGTGAAGGGTGCAGCCGACCCTCCGCCAGAACCAGATCCGCCGCCAGAGCTTGAGCCTCCGGGGTCTCCTCCAGATAAAGCTTCAGTGAGTCCAGCATTTTCAAGAGCAGCCTTTCGGGTTGCATCATCCATGACCTCAAAGCCTATAAGACCCTTTCTTGTTCTCACACACTTAGCAATAATTTGGAATAAATGATCTACTTGTCCAAAAAGAGGTCTATCTTCGGTTAAAGTAACGATTTCAAAGAAAGAATCACCATATTGAACATAGTCTCCCTCCCTAACATACATGTCTTGATCTTCTTGAAGCCTTCTTTCGTGAAACTTGACAGTAATTGTGTTCATTTTGTCTAGACCAAAGTTCTCTGTGGTTGTCTCTATGCCTTCAAACTCTACAAGAGCGTAAATTCTTACAGGAGGAAGGAAACACTTTTCAATGGCTTCTCCATACAGGGGGTGAAAGTTGGAATATTCCATAGATACTGGCAAATAAAGTATTGGTTGACCAACCACTCTTTCTAGAAGCTCGTCATTGACCTGCTTTACCAGATTTCTTTCTTTTTCTCCGAGAAATAGCGGAGGAGGGGGATTAGTTGGTCTTGTCCACTTGTTATCTGCCATTTTAGTAGTCCTTCTTGTCTCCGAAAACAACTCTTTCTCTCACAATTCTTATTTCTGCAGCGGATTCCCTTATAGTCATCTTGGGCTGATCATCATTTTTGTCAGATCCCATGAGATATCCTAAGATTTTCAAGTCTATGGAGGTCATAAACTTTCTTTCTTCTTCGCTAAGATTGGAAATGTTGTTTTCTAAGCTAAGATTACCGTCAACAAAGCCCTCAAACCTGTGTCCGTCGTTGTTAATAAAGAAATTGTTAATTTGCCCGGTGTATGCCAAGAAGGGAGTAACAATTTCATTCATTTGTTGTTGGTATTCTGTGTTAATTGTGAGCTTGTACGTCATCATAACGTATGTAGGGAGTGGCATTGTGATTGTTTCATAGACAACTTTGTCACTTTTGTAAGGATAGGTGTTCTGTCCGAATAATCTTTTTGCATCTGCGTTCTTAAAGTTGGCTGTTTTCTCTTGTTGCAGTCTTCTTGCGACTGTTATAGCACCGCCCTTTGCATCATTTTGTCTAGGTAGGTGTGACCAAGCAACTCCTTTCATATTTGGATCTTTAACAACCGAAGTTCTTTCAATACTAATCGCCGGAAGAGTGAAAACATCTCTGTTTCTCAATTCTTTCTTATCTTTTATCTGAAAAGACCTTTCTGGCATGGACCAAATAAGCGGAACCTTCTTCCACCCCTCATTGGTTGTGCAAAAAACGTTTAAATCTTCATCTAGCCAGTTAAATAAAGCGACATCTACCGTTTCTATAGTAGAAGGCATAAATTTAACCTCTCTCAAGGCAGGATCGTTGCTTACTTCCTTTTCTTCCTTGAAATATGGGCGGAATCCGTCGTATTTTTCTTTTCTGCTGCTCATAATTTTATCCTTGGAAAATAATCAACGGTACATGCTTTTGAACCTGATTAGTTGCGTCAGCCTTTTCAGCATCTTTCTTAGATAGTTCAGTATACGTCAACTCATCCAGAATTGTTTTAAGCTCTTCTCTTAATTTTTCTTGTTCTTCTTTTGCTTGGCTCAATAAAGCATCTGCATTTAGATTAACGGACTCTCCCGGAATAGGTATTGTCTGGAATTTTCCTCTAATTTGAGCCAATGTTTCCTTAGATAGCGCCAATGCGAATCTTCTAATCCACTGCTTACCAATTGCATTGATGTTTTCATACGGTAAGTTATCAAAAGGAAGAGTGTTCATGTTATTGATACCGTCGATTCCGGTATCTGTTGTTCCTGTTTCTTCCCATGCATCCGGAACAATGGAAAAATCGACCCACATGTGAGAATAATCCGATAACATTGCTGGTGCTGGGAAGATTCTTAGTTTATTGTCTTTTAGTTCGTATGAGTAATGAGACAATCTTGTATAAATGTTGTCTTCATATGCCATGGCTTGTAGTTTGTTTTGCCAAGTTGGTACAAGCTCGAAAGTGGAATCATCAGTATATTGGCCGTAGTGACTTAAGTTGCCCACTACATTCAAGCCGCCGAAGTAACCAAAGAAACGCCACATTGCATTTGGTGTTTTGTAGTAGACCTTCTTTACAATTACTCTTTTATCTCCAACAATTCCTGCATAAGCAGCTGCTCCGCCAGCAGGATCTGTTCCGGAAGCAGAGGAGCCAGAAATAATAGCTTGTAAATCATAGTCCTGCTGATTTTGAACCAGATCAAAAGAGGCTGAATAAATTGGTATTGTGCCACCAATTCCAGCTGCGGTAGAATAAGCATCCGACACCCTTCTTTCATATTCGAAAGATACTCTTGGAAACTTTAAATTTACGTTTTCTGGACCGGTCATTCTTTCGCCTTCGTGGTTGAATGTTCCAGTAGTTTGCCCTAAGACATCTGATAAAACGTTTTTAGATTGATGAAGATTGACCAAATAGCTGTATTCCAAGACAGCTTCCTGATAGTTGGCATAAACATTTCCTGTTTTCAGCTCAATGTCTAGTACATCTCCTCCAATTTTCTTATATGTGTAAGCCACCTGATCTGCCGCGCCTGACAAAAACTGTTCTGAATTAGAATAAACATCCAAAGGTATCAGTGCGGCGACTTCTGAAGCCGTCCCAGTAGGAGGCAAGATTGATTTGCTCATCTGACTAATGGGTGTTAAGGTTGGAAATGCCATTATAAATTTTCTCCTAATTCTAAGTAGTTGCCAGAAGCACAAAACCCCCCCACAAAATGTGGGAGGGCTTGATTTGAGGTTAAAAGTCCTATAATACTAATTATGGACCTACGACTGGATTACCACCCAAATCTTCTACGATAACGAGACCGTACATATCTGGACGAACCATCTTCTTCGCGTAGCGAGTCATGACACCCTTACGAGGTACGAAGTCCTCTGTTCCGAAGATTGTTGGAGTCATCTGGAGAGGAACGTATGGTGCGTACACATATCCGCTTTCGAGGAAAGAGGAGCCTTTACGTCCAACCAAGACAACGTTTCTTGGGAAGTAAGGATCGACGTAAACGTCGAACTTCTTGCTCAAAGAGCCAACTTTAACTGCGCCGATTTCGCCGCGATCATCGTCGTGAGTAACGCTTCCACGGAACCCAGCAGTGAACTCAAGGATGTTAGCAACTTCTGGAGAACAAACTACGAAGTTAGCACCACCTCTTAAGGTCTTACGATGGATCTGTGCAGAAACATCATTAATGGTTTCAGCTAAGGTTTCATACCACTCTGAAACGTTACCAGTGAAGTCTGGGTAAGCAGCAACTGGTGAGGGAGCCGGAGCGAGACCTGTTTCGCGGTTAACAAACTTACCGGGCAAGCGTGACCAGTAAAGAGTAGCTGCTGTAGCACCTTTTACAAGGTCTTCCAAGATTTCTTGGTCGATTTCAAGAGCGATGTGCTCTGAAAGGATAGAAGTTAACTCGACTTCTGCATCCAAGTTGTGGTATGCGTTCAAGTCTTGAGCCAATTCTGGTGTCCACTTAGCCTTAAGCTTCTTGGTCTTTGCTGTAACAGCAACAGAGTCAACCTTGATGTCGATTTCTGGAATGTTTGGATTACCTTCAAGGCCCCAAATGTCAATACCAGAAACTGATCCAATTGCGTTTCCGTCAGTGAAGCCATCATCAATTACGAATTTTGCTTCTGCTGTGCTGGTAAGAGCAGTTGCGGCTGCAGCGGCGGTGGCGGCCTCACAAACAAGAAGGATGTTACCAGCAGTGTCATAATCATCGCGAGTAAGGCGACGAACTTGTGCGTCAATAACAGCACCAGTGCCATCATAAAGGGTGACTGTTACCAAATCTTTGATATTGAAATTGGAAACCAAAGTACCCGCAAGAGTAGCACTTAGAGATGATAGTGCAATTGATGCCCATGCAACACCTTGACCAGCAGCAATGTCTGGATCGAAACGAGCGGCCTTGTCAGCGGCTGCGTCTGTTCCAATAGTACCAGAGTCGACTGTGAAAACTGGTGTTCCGACAGTACCGTTAAGAGGTGCCGAACCTGTTGGGGATGAATAGCCGTTGTTCAATGCGTAGAAACCTTGTTCTGCGTCACCCGATGTCAAAACAACACCGCCTGTAATTTGGGAAGCAACAACTCCACCACCGTATACTGAATCGCCCTGTTGCATGTCAAGACGGTTGCGGTCCAAAGTGAAGTCCAAGAAGAAAATGAGGCCAGATGGCAAGCTCATTGGTTGAACTGAAACAAGATCGTTAGCGATCAATCCGCCGAATACACGACGTACAATTGGGAATGCTACTGAAGCGAAACCTTCAACATCACCCAATCCACCTGCACCGAGTGCAGACATAGAAGAAGACTCACGAAGAAGCTCCTTAGCTTGATTTTCTAGAAGTGCAGCCATACCTTGCTTGGTACGTTCATTAGTAAGACCTTCCAAGAGACCTGTCTTTTCCCACTTGTTGAGAAGAGCAGTTCCTTCCTTGGAGAGATCGCGTCTAACAATGCCTTCGGTTAATTTATTAATAATTGACATTTTAAAAATTCTCCTTTAAATTATTTTGATTTTCTTATGCCAGCCAAAATTTGCATTCTATCCGAAACGGGAGAATGTTGCTTCTTGGCTTCTCTTCTGGGCAAAGTGGCAGTCGGTCTTTCGATGGTCTCGCGGAGTGATTGTGGTCGTGCTTTACCCGTTACACTACCCACTGCGCTTTCTAGAGTTTCGAAAATAACCTTTGCGTCATTAATTGAATCTGCATTTGACAAAGCTTCGACAATTTTTGATTTTTGTCGCTCATTCAGGGAGTTGTTTGTCAATACTCGATTCGTGTATAAAAGTCTTGCGTTTGAAAGATTCACTTTGTCAAATGACTCTTTAAAAGTTTTGAGGCCGTTGCTCATCTTAACAAGCTGTGCCTTCATTTCTTCGTTTTGCTCTGATAATCTATCTCTAGCGGCAACAAGCTCCATGTTTTCTTCATGTGCCTGTGTTGCTGATAATTGAGCAAGTCTCATTTCTTCTTTATATCTCATGATAGGCTCTGGAGTTCCTGCCCATCCTGATTTTTGAGGATCAATATCTACGACCAATTCTTCAATGATTTGCTCGATGTCATCAATTTCTACCTCTTCTTCCAATGTAGCTTCTACTGGAACTGCTGAAACTTCATTGTCTGTGGCCAAAGAAGGTGCCATGTCCATTTCCATGTCAACTGCTGCAAGGGACTCGTGTGATTCCTGATCTCCCAAGCCTGCTTCGGCGGCGGCTAATGTTTCCGCCATATCTTTTAATTCTTCCATGCTAAGTATAATCTCTTGATCAGCAGAAACTTCTCCTGCTTCCATCGCCATGGGGATACTATCTTGCAATGATTTAGATTCATCGCTTGTTGCAACAACATCGTCAGCAAACTCATCTTCTTGTTCCAAGAGAGATTCAACGGCTTCCTTAATGTCGCTCGAATATTTATTTAAAATCGCGGTTTCGGCGTTTTTGATCGCTGCTTCTTTTAATGCAGTTGCATCAATAATTGCCTGTTCCAGTAGTGAAGACATATATAAACTCCTCTATAAAAAATTATCTCAAAAATAAATAGTTTATTATTTTATAAAAAGACATATTTTATAAAGGCCAACTTGTTGTTAATACTATTCTGTAATTCCTGAACCAGTAAGTTCAAACATTTGTCGTGCTTCAATTTGGGTTAAAGAGGCATAGACTCTGAACTTGGTCGTTGAGGAAGTTTCGACGAAGATCTCCTTGCATTTAACGTCCAAGGTGCTGGTATGAACACCATCTACTGTCGATTTAACCGTAAATTTATTGGCGGCTGTTGCTGCTGTGTGGAAGTAAACGTCGATTTCTTTACCATCCTCCACGAAAAAAGAAACCTCTTTGGTGACAAGGGGAAATTCAATCTGCATGATCCCATTAAGAGTGTCAGACCCAGTTACGAAAGGCTGGCCCGATGCTTGATATGAAGCGGCATTTCCTATACCCGCTCTGTATTGATAAATTGACATTTTTAAAATGCTCCATTTTAATTATAATTAGTTACGATTTTATGAATTCTGCTCTTTTATTTTAAGCTTATCCAAAACTCTTCGCCTTCTTTTGGCGGCTGCTCTGCGCTTAACAGAGGGCTTTTCGTAATAAGTGTGCTCTCTGTACCTTTCCAGTACTCTTTCTTTTTTACACTTTCTCATAAATCTTTTAATCATTCTCTGGACGGTATCTTTGTGGCCTCTGGGCTTTACTGATACGTTTGCTGTTTTTTTAGCCATAACTAACTCCAATTAAATCATTTTTTTCCAGTTCTGCCCACCACCAAGATTCATGATGGAGCTTATATCCACACCCGCATCGTTCGGGGCGTATGCAGCTAACGGACTTTGTGCGGTTCCCTCTCTTTGAGGAGTACCGCCGGAACTTAAAGGTTCTATGTTTTCAAATACTCCGGAGAAGGGTGCACCCATGGATTCTTCAAGTCTTCTTTTCTTTTCTTTCATTGCTGCTCGCGCTTCTTGTTGAAGCTCAACTCTCTGCCTAGAAAAATCTTGTGATTCGGCGACAGGAGCAGATTCAACAATGGTGTGTTGAGATCCTAAGCCAGCTGCAACTTCTTTGATTAAACCAGATAAAACGCCCTCTTCAAAGATTGCTTCTTTGATACATTCTTTTATTAAAGGTTTTAAAACTTTCCTTAATTGATCTTTTTTCATTTTTTCCTCAAAACATCATTCAATGCGCGGTTGATTTTGTCAGCCTTTGTAAAAATGTTTGGCTCTTTGTATTGTTTGCCTTCTTTTAAGTGCATAAAGGCATTTGGAGTTGATGGTTCTGATACGAAATCAAAGCAAATAAGCTGAAAATCCTCTTCCACAATTACTCCGCCGTCGCCAGTCATGTTTTCTCTTACAGACCCAAGACCACGAGAGGAAATACCCAACTGGCACCCTCCTTCTACGAGTGATCTTAGAATGTCGCCTGATGGAGTTGGCAAGACTTTTACTACACCCATGACCTTTGAACCTTCCATCCAAATATTCACAACCATGTGAGAAGCATTCTTTAAGTTAATTACAGAATCGTCTGGATGGTCTAGCTCACCAAGTGCTCTTTTGTCTTTTACAAGCTTTTTGTAAATTTCTATCTCTCTCTGGAGAATGTCGAGAGGATAAACTCTCAAGTTGCCATTGGGTTTGTTAGCGTGTTGCATTAACCCGCTAAGATACATGGCATTATTTTCTTTGATATCTATTTTCTGCTCTTCGGTGAGAAGATCTTGACAGACTCCTCCCTCACACAGAGCATGGTATTCTCTTAATAATACTTTTGACATTTCTTAATCCTCTTAAAGTAGTCAACAACCGCTTTTACAGCGTCTTACGCCTCTTAGCATCCATCTTCTAAACATATCTATTTTCCTTTTATTTCGAGCTTGAGGCCCGAATCAGCAAAAATCATATTTAATACATATGATGTTCCAGAACTTATGCAACCGCAAATAAAAAAGTTTGCAACTGTAAGTTCAAATATAAATAGTTCTGTGAATGGATTAATACCACATAAAAATACGCCGGTCCAAAAGCCAACACACATAGGACAAGTCCAAAAGTATCCTCGTGGGCGGATTCTATTAAATACCCTTCCATAACAAAGCAATTGCGTCATTCCGTATGACGCTAAAATAAAATAAAGAAGGGGCACTATTTTTTCTCTTTATTTTCGAGCATATAGCTCATCCAATAGGCATTATGGTTATAGCCCGGACGAATAGAGCCTTTTTCCGTAGCTTGTGGGACCTCTCCCAATTCTGTAGAATCTTCTTGTGTAGGATCTGTATAGTGATTGTCCAACATTTCCTCATAATCGCCCAAATAATCATAGTAAGGCTTTTCTTCTTTTAGGAATTTATAAATACCGTAAATTGCATAGTCAATAGAATTTACGTTTTCATCAACTGACACTGGAATCTGTCCCTCAATCGATCCGTAAACACTCCCACCCCTAATTGATTCGTAATCTACTACACCTTTTCTCTTAAGAAATTCAAATAGTCTGTTTTGAGCAGCATAAACCATCTCAGAGAAGTCACTCTTTGCAAACGTGGCAATTTTACTAGTCTTTGGAAAAACTACAATATCCATTTCTTCGTGATCGAAGATCATAATGTTTCCGTCAAGAGTTTTCCTAGCTTTAAGCTCTAAGGTAACCGTCTTCTCGTTGTCGCCTTCGACTATTTTAAGTGCTATAGGCATTATTCCAGCTCCTTTACTAGATTCTGGATTCTTAAAATGTCATGAACTAGATCATTATCAACTTTTCTTTCTGAAGTTGTCTTTAGAATCTCTAGAACTTGCTGTGTTTTGTCGCGCATGTCTTTATCTGACTTAATTTCTGGCAATTCCAGAGATTCGTTCACCTTTTGGAACAATCTAGGAATTTCTTCGCTCAAATATGCCTTTAATTCCAGTCCGTTGCCTGAAAAAGAAGATACATACCTGCCAAGCAAGCTCTTTTGCTCTTCCAAGAGAGATTCAGAATACTTTTTGTTAAACTTCTTAACAAAAGTCTTGTATGTGAGGTTGTCAATAGGCTTCATGAGATCTTTTTCAGATTTTTTCTCGCATGTCATAGACTCGATAACTTGCTTTTCCAACAAAACCCTGTTTTTTGTCTTTGTTTTAGGGTGAAAAATCTGAAAAACAGTAGCCAGAGATTTATAATTTGGAACAAAAGTGTTAAAAGCACCTGAATTAATTTGCTTGTTGATGGTATCAACTAAATTTGATTGCTCTTCAAACAATCTTCTATGGTTAATTGCCATTTTTTGAGTTCTTGCTTGAAAAATTATCTTTTCTGCTGTATATTGGTCAACTTCTCTTGTTTCCAAGATAGCTTTGTATAGATCAAGGTCTTTAGCAAGAAGAGTGTTTCCTTTGAAATTCTCTCTTACAATCTTGATAATAGAGGACTTCTTGCCCTTGTCACCGTCGACCATCGCTTTGGTAAGCTCTCTAATAATTACTTCATAAAGAAAAGCTGTGTTACGCTTTTTGTTGTGTTTCATTTTCATCTGTATGAATCTCCGCTTGTTCTAGATCTGAAATTAGCTTTTTAACTTCTGCATTTGCTTCGAAGAGTATTTCCTCTTCTTTACTATAAGTAGTCTGCTTTATCTCATAAATACTTCCTCTAGAAAGTGTAGTTAAATCTTTCATTCCTGCAGGGACTCCTGTCTGTGTAGATGGCGGAACTGCTGCTGCACGCATATTCTTTCCTAGCCCTGCAGTTTTGAGGCCGCTGCCGCCTCTCAATTCCTTAGAAACGTACTTTTTTCCCTTAGCTTTTGCGCCCATGGAGTTCTGAGTATATTTCCGACCTCGCTTGTCCCTCTTATCATCATTTCTTCTAGCCGGAGCTGCTAATAAGGGCTCTTCTGCTTCGGGTGCCTCTTCGGGCTCTTCAACATCAATTGTTGTATCCTCTGCCGTAGGCTCAATATCTAGCGGAGATTCCTCTTCTGTCTCTGGTGACCCAATGCCTAGTCCATCATCAGCACTGCCGCCGAAAGCACCTGCTGCGGCCTCACCTGCTGCCTCTGCAGCGGCATTAAGTTCTGCTTCATACTTCCTATCAGAGAACATTTCTCTTTGATTTCTGACAAATTCTTCTTCAGAAAGACTAAAAATGTTTTGGGCAATCCATCTTCTTGAGAAAAAGTTTTCTGTTGCTCCACCTGCGATGTCAAATTTCGTCTTCCAGTGCTCAAGCTCTTGCAATTCTGCGATCTTAGAAGGATTATTTAGCCTTAACCTAAAGCTAACAAGATCATCTCCCTTAAATCCTAGCGTATAAAGATGCACAATACCAATTTTTTCCAATTCTGAAATCACAGCTCTTTGCAGTCTCTGAATTGTTCTTGCAAATCGAACATCCTTTTGCGCCAAAGAAGTTTTATCTTCTGTTGCCTCATCACCACTAGACAAATAAGGTGCTGGAATTTTGAGAGCGGAAAACATCTTATCTCGCAAGTACTTAACATCATCAATGTCTCCAGTGAACTGTCCACCGGCCAACGTTTCAATCTTAGATGACTCTCCGCCGCGAATGGGGATAAAATAATCTTCCTCTACCGACAGAGGGTTGTATCGTAAGTCAACTCGACCCGTGCTTGCATCGACTACTTGGTTTCTTTTCATGGAAGTGATAGTCTTTTGTACAAACTGTTCAACATCTTGAGGGGCAACGTTACCAACATCAATGTAGAAAACTCTTCTTTCTGAAGATCTTACGATTCTGTAGGCCATCATTGCATCTTCCATGAGTACTAACTGCCGCCAGATTCGGCGGCCCGGATCAAGAACTGAAGTACCGTAGGGAGTATATTTGTCATTACCTAAAATTCTAAAATGAGCAACTTGCCAGTTTTCAAAAGTCATTCCGGCTGAATTCCACTGGTACTGAACATAGTTGGGATTTGTAGGATCCTCTCCCTCCATTCTCTCCACTTCGCGCAAAGGAACTGGAATAACAGATCTAACACCAAATCGGTCATCGATATCCATGTACAAAATAAAGTCTCCAAACTTGCACATTGAGCGACACCACCCAAAAAGGTTGTGATCAATGTTCAAAACGTTTTCATACAAAGATTGAAGAACGGCTTTGATTTCTTCGTTTGGACATTCGATGTGCATCATCGGAGATAAAGCTGAATGTGTTGTCATTTCATCTGCGTAAATGTCAAGAGCCGAAGCAATCTCTGGCATGTATTCCATTTGTTCATAGTCAATGTATCTTTCCGCCCTGTTTTGTTGAGCCATAATTTTCGAATTCATTACATCGAAAGGAGAATACTCTGCTTTTTTAAACTGTTGGCCGCTGGCAGACTTAAAATCTGTAGCGTATTTATCCAAGGCAGTTCGGCGAATCTTTCGATTCATTTGAGTTCTCCAATTTACAATTGGTCCGGAGAACAGCCTAGTGAGCCTTCTATATAATTCCGATTGCGGGTTGTTTGGGTTCTTTGTATTATCAGCCATTTTCTATCCTTTAATCAACCATGAGTATTTTTCATAATCTTGTTTTGCTTTAAACATTTTATCGTCTAGGGCTTCTTTCCTGTTATATCCCTGCATTCCGGGGATTGTGGTATTTACTTTTGTATCAACCTTTATGATTGAATTTAAACATGCTTTTTTGTAATCCGCCTCTCTTTGGTTTACGGTGAGAGCTGTATCTCTGACCCAACACGCGATTGCTAGTGCCATGGTCAGGTCATCATTGTATCCTCTCATCGCTTGAGGTTTGCCATTATGCCAAATAAAGGTTCGCAATTCATTAGAAAAACGAACCGAGTATAATTTAATTAGTTTGTTTCTGATGAATTCCTCCAACTTTGCTACGATTAATGGGCGAGTTTTTGAAGAAGTTGTGAATCCGGGTACTGCAGAGTTGTTACTTTCTGCTTGATAGCCGTCCACGTACTCATGAGAACCCTTTATGGAGTAATAAAGATTAGGGTATTGCAAATCTATAAGCTTTTCCAAGACAGAGATACCAATACCAACATTTTCTACAACCAAAAGACAATTGCCAAACTCTTTTCCAGTTTGCATGAGAATGTTCGCATACATATCCAAGTTTGGTTTGCCTTGATATTCAGCAACAACTTCCATTGTTTCTAATTTTATAACATGAAATACAGAATAGTCTGCGCCGTCACCTCTGGCAACATCTGCCACAAGTAAATAATTACATTCTACTTGATATTGTTCCCAAATCCAAAGATTTCTGTCGAATCCAGTTCTATATTTTGGATCACAAACTGTCTCTTCGATCCAAGCAATGTCATCTGGATGAATTACGGATTCACCAGACGTGTTGAAGTTGCACTCAAGCTCTTGAGCGATTTCCCTACGAGACATGTTTCTGGTTTCTTTGGAAAACCACTGCTCGTCTCTATCTGGATGTACATCCCAAGAAAGATTGATGGGATGAAAATCGTTTGTGCCTTCTGCTGCTTCAGTGTATGTCTTATGAAACCAATTACCAACACCGTTTGGAGTACTCAGGGCAATAACTCGACCACCTGTAGAAATTGTAGGATACAGTCCTGCCCATAATTCGTCCAAACTCTCAACGTGGGCGGCTTCGTCAATCACCAAGAGAGAAAGAGCTTCTGAACGACCGGCATCACCAGAGGTCGAAGCTGCTTGAATCTGTGAACCATTCGTAAGTTCAAAAGAGGATCTATTATCAATAGAAATTTCCGAAATAATAATCCACTCTGGAAGATTTTTCATAATTGCTTTTACTTTCTTGACTAAGTTTGAGGCTGTTTTAAATTTTGTCGCCATAACAAGGATGTTCTTGTCGCGATGAAACAACATCAACCAAACAACATATGCCGCTGCTATAGTAGAAATACCAAGCTGTCGTGCTTTTAGGATGATATTAAAACGATAATCGTTAAAATCCTGCAGCAAGTCTGCTTGGTATGGGTATGTCTTGAAAGGAATCAAGCCATCAATCGGATGAGATATTCTTGCGTAGTTGTCAATGAAATAGACCGGATCTTTTCCGCATTTCAAAATTTCAGCTACTATCTCTTTTTTGGATAGTGTGTAAGACATCTCACCCTCTACTCAAAAGACCCTTCTTTCAAAAACTTTTGGTATTTAACGTCCATTGGGTTTGTAATAGCCTCTCCCAATGTTTCAACGCCTTGCATGCCATTAATTTTGTAAAGTTTGTGAGCCATAACGAAAGTCCTCACCCTTGAAGTGTTCTGAACAAAGCAGTGGCACTCGCCTTGAGGCGTGAGAGATAAGTTGCTTCCAGTAATTACCTTGAATTCTTTCTTTAGAAAGTCTGCAATTGCGGCCAATTTTCTATCACAGTCTTCTTCGAAGCCGTTTGCGTAAACATCCTTAAGACGAACGTTGGCTTCATAATTAATCTGTAACATATCTCCGATGATTTTTACACCGAATCCTTCAGATACTCGGCTATCGATAATGGGGCATCCCTCTTCTCGATTTAATCCAATTTCTTTAGTGTCCCCATCAACAAATCTCTTGTCGTGGGCACCGTCATAGGCATTTGCTGCCGCTTGATTGATTCCTTGAATAATTTCTAGTGTTGTAGCCATCTTATTTTTTTCCTAATCTTTTTTTAAGCATTTCACAGGCTGCTTGGTCACCCTCTTCACACTGCTTTTTAAGCTGTCTTTTTTTAAGCATTTTACAGGCTACTTGGTCGCCATTTTCACACTGCTTTTCAAGCTGCATAGTTGTAGTTGTGGGTTGGTCGTGATATCCACCGGGTTGTCTTGGGTCATAATAATCACCCATGTTTTCTTCTAAATCTGGTACATCCAAGCCTTTCCTACTTTTGCGACTGTTTTCAACTGCGGTAAGCGCGTCTTCAAAAGTCATATCTTCGCCCATTGCATTGGCAAGTGCTGCTAATTTTTTTCCAAGACGCTCAATATCAGATGGTTTGCCGGAGTGTCCCGGAATTGATGCACGATTGTGACCAGCCTTAGATCCGGGTACACCTGCGCGTGAATATCTATTTCCTGTGGCTTCCCATTTTTCTTCAGAAATTGATTCAATTTCTTCTTTAATAATTTGTACTAATTGTGTTTTAGTGATTTTCATTTCTTATCTCCCGGTCGCCAGCCCGTTTTCCAACGATCTTCTCGGCCATCGACCCATTGTATGTAGCATTTAAAGCAACAATCAAACTTTGCCATGTATACGTCATCTCTTAATTCAAAAGAATAAGTCTGACAGACAGGACAATTTCTATTGTCATCTTTATTAAATAGTTTTTTAGAAATTAAAAAACCATCCATTTCTATTTTTTCGTTTTTTTCTTCTTGCTTTTTTTCTTTTTCATACAAATCTTTGATCTGCTGCTGGTAATCTTTTTCTTTTTCATCGTCCCAGTCGGCTTTGGGATGTTGAATAGCCTCTTTGCCATACTTCTTAGAAATAGCTACTTCGTATTTTGCAATATCGTTTAAACCCTTTTTCATTTGTTCACCGCGTAAGTTATGCCGACAGTTGTACCAACTCCGACAGCAAATCCACCGATGATTCCCCACAATAAGGCATTAGTTCCGGGTTTCTTTGCTATAATTCTATTTAGTTGCTCAATCTCTTTATTTTTAACTTCAAGCGTTTTTTGAAAACCTTCACGCTCAGTATCGAGAGTAATTTTAATTTGAGATAAGTCCAAATCAAATTGTTTTTGTCTTTTTTGTAGCTCAAAGCCCAGCTTAAGCTCGTATTCTTCTTTTAGGAACTTCCTATTGGCCATGATTTTTGCAGTCGCTGTCGGGTCAAATAGGGTGCCCGTGAAGGGTGCTTGCCTACCCTGTTGGATGAAAGTGAACTTACCATCGGAAGCTTCGGCATTTTCACAACAAATCAATATAAATACTAACAAATATATTCTACTTAACATGGCTAAATCCAAATTGGTTTTCTATTTCTTCAGCTAACTTTTCCGGTTTCTCTTTGAAGTCTTTTTCTATTCTTTTAATGTCTTCTTCTTTTGTCTTCCGGAGATCTACCAAAGCTTCATCATATTTTTTTGTTAGGTCTGCAATTTCTTTTTCATATTTTGCAATTGATTCTTCTCGAAGCTTTAACTCTTTCTGATGAAGCCTCTCCATAGTTTCCAACTGCTCTTGATAAC
>WLWH01000185.1_pt1 | contig 55395 bp, 68 predicted proteins | sample 6712741 | NCBI WGS metagenome assembly WLWH01 (sample SAMN12718694, study PRJNA515312) | sponge metagenome | isolation source: marine sponge | host: Mycale hentscheli | place: New Zealand: South Island, Marlborough, Capsize Point | collected 2003-05-01 | reverse complement strand
AAATCAACCGATGTGTACCATGTGTACCATGTGTACCACCAAAGTTATGTTTATTACTATATACACTATTTTATACTTTTTTAAAAAACCAATATTTAACTTAACAATATGGCACACATGGTACACAAATAGATAACATATTGATTTTATTACCTTTTATACCTAAAAATCATGGTACATTTAATGGTACACATTTGGTACACATTTAGAGTTAATGGTACACATTATTACACTTTACTTTAACTATCGCTCTTAACTTACCAATTTCGCGCCTACGGCGCTCATTGTTATCTATATTTGTGAATATAATCCATATAAACAAAAAGGAGTTAGAAATGAACGAGCACGTTATAGAATATGATAGATATTTGTTTTGGTTAGCTACGAGGTATGATAGGAAATGATTACTTACTTATTAATTGGAGCATCTCTAGCACTTATAGCTCTATTTGCTCCTAGAAAGAATGTAGCACTGCTAACCATACATTCTACCTATTCCCAGCAAATATTAGGTTTCATAATGATAACGTTGTTATGGCCTTTTATAGCGCTCGGCTTAACAGCCGTCGCTTGTTATCTATCTTTTGAGTATATTAAATTAACCACAAAAAGGAGAAAGAAACATGGACGTTTCTGAAATGCTTACTCGCCCTGAAATGGTAACAGATCCTGTAACATCACCCGATGATTACAGAGGAGATACCATCGCAGATCCCGTTGGGAATGCTGTCCGTCAAAAAAATGCGGAGCATAACCAATATCCTCCATTTGTCCTCAAGCAGTTTGAGACTTCGAATGTCAATATATTTGGCAAGCCGTTTCCAAATAACGGAGAAGCTCTACGCCCTAATGCATCGTATCTTGATGCGTTGTATGAGGTAGCAAATGAAAATATGACTGATGCTTCTATCAGTCGTGTTGTTGACTTGGCTTTAGATAAGCGTGGCGAGCTTATCGACAAGATAGTAGAGTCCGTCGAGTGGATGTTGTGTGACGAATCTGGGCTGTCGAAAGAATTTCGATGGAACAATATCGTTGCCCCATCGGGTAATGAAGCCTACAAGTATCATGCTCGTAGAGCTATTACCAAGTACACTTACCAATCAAGCGTGTTGTCTTTGCAAAACGCACCTGATGGTGTACTTCCACAGTGGCTAAGTAACCAAGAAGACAAGATGCTCCAAGCAGGTCTTGAGGCTGGTTTCTACCACGTACTCGCCATGAGACTTAGAGAGCTTAATGAAAATAAGCCCTTTGAGTTATCACCTGCAGCTCTGGTATACCAGATAAAACTGCAGACTCAAGGCACGGCGGATTACTATAGTAAGCCCCGTGATAACAAGGTTGAGGTAGAAAGCCTCGATACCTTGAAATCCCAAGCTATTGAGATAATGAATCTCTGTTAGCTGTCACTAAACTCAGGCAGTTATAACATATTCCAAAGACGTAGCAACTTCGTGAGTGCAACTTTGGGTTACTAGCCTCAAGTTATAAGCCTCTATATCAGTAGACGTACTGGTATAGGGGCTTTTTTTATGTCTAGGCTAACCGAGATTAGCTTGCAACAATTTAGGAGAAATGTAATGACTCAATACATAGTAACGTTGCCGTTAGACGGCCAGGATCGAATACCATTAACTGTATTTGATAAAGATTCTAAGAAATTACAAACAGCTGTGTTTGCTTCTGTAGAAGAAGCAGCTCAAGTAGTTGCTGATGAACTCACTGAACAAGACGATCATTATAGAAAAGGCTTGCTACAGCCATCAGAAATGAATGACGTTACAGACTATAAAATCGAGGTGATGCAATGATTTGGAACTATGAAGTTAATGACTATCTACTAGTCAACAGAGATACTGAAGAAGTACAAGCTGTATCAGGTAACACTGATTTCTATGACGGTGAATACCAAGATAAAATACCTGATGCTAATTTCTATGTTGTGCAAGTTGTCAAACGTATAGGTAAAAAACATGAAAGATAAAGAAGTAACTAAAGAACAACTAGTAGAAGAACTTAAAGAATTAACCAGAGGACAATTAGTAGAAGAACTTAAAGAATATGGATGGACTGCTGTTCCTGATGGCGTGTGGTTTGGCATTGACTATGCCGAAGCTCACAAAGCTAACGTACTCAATACGCTTACTGATTTATTGAATTTAGATCCAGATGTAGAAGGCTACGATTTTTTAGTAACTGCTTACAAAAAAACTGGAGATAAATAATGAGTCTATTTAATCAAAAACACTATAAATTCTTTAAAGATCTTATAGATAACGAGAAATTACAGCTCGATATAGATCAAATTGGTCAGCTTGTTAAAGCATTTGAGCAAGATAATCCAAAGTTTGATAGCAAAATATTGACTAAAATTAAGTCAACTGTGCGACAAAAACCAAAGCACTTGCATGTTGTTAAAAAAATATCAAAAAAACGAGAAAAGTATCTTAATAACTGGGTAAAAAACCACATATCCTAGGAGAACTATATGGGTAAGATTAAAAATTACTATTGGGATGAAATATGTGCTATGGCAGATGACATAGACAAAAGTGACAACGAATTACTAAAAGAAGATGAAGAAAACTACTTAAACTTTGTGAGGTCAACAATGGAAACTATAGAAACTACAGAACCTATATTCACTACAGAAATCATAAGCCGACATGGTGAGCTAATATCCAATACAGCGTTTACTAGCGAACAAGAAGCTAACATGATTAAAGATATTATATTCAAAATAGATCCTACATCTATTGTAAATATCAGAAGCAGACATGTTAAAGCTACAGCAGCTAAAGACATCTGTGATTATATAAACTCAGAAAATACAGAATACAGTGTGCCTGAAAAGCAATTCAAGCCAAGTATCATTAAGAAACTAAACCCATTTTCCAAGTAAGGAGAACTCAATGTCAATTCCTAAACTACGCATTCCTGCATTAGTGCAAGAATTATCCATCAATGCCAGAGCTGGTATACCTACGTATATCTCAGGCCCTGCAGGTGTTGGTAAATCTCAACTAGCTCATCAGTTTGCTAAAGCTAACAATGATATGAAAGTATTTGAGTTACGCGCAAACCTTTACGACCCGGTAGATGTCCGTGGTGGTTTAAAAGTTGTGGAGCAAGATGATGGTACGTATCGTACTCGTTACGGTGTGCCAGAAGATTTCCCACCGACCAACATGGTTGAGCCCTGTGTGTTGCTAATCGAAGAGTTAGCTCAGGCATCTAAAGCTACTATGAATGCTTTGTTGCAGTTATTACTTGATAGATCTGTCGGTGCATACAAGCTGCCAGTCAATACTATTATTATTGCAACCGGTAATCGCATCATCGACCGTGCAGGTTCTAATGAAATACCAACACCTGTACGTAATCGTTTAGCTCAGTATGAGTTAGTAGCTAACGCCGAAGACGTTGTCGATCATATGTTCAGAAACAATTACGATCCTAGAATCATTGCGTTCTTACGGTATCGTCCTAATCTGATCCAACATGACGACATGACTCAACAAGTCATACTGTCACCAAGAAGTTGGGAATTTGCTAACAAAAAGCTTCCGTATCTTACAAATGACACAATGATATCAAGTTTGGCATCTGTAATCGGCGAAGGCCCAGCTGGTGAGTTCGTTACTTATATTGAAATAGAAGACAAACTACCTAAACTAGCTGACATACTTGCTGCACCTCGTGTTACAAAAGTACCAGCAGAAGGTCATGTACAATATGCTGTTACTGCAATGCTTCCATCTAAAACTGACGAAACTACCTTTGATGCTATATCAACTTACATAAAACGATTTGCTCAAGAGTTTCAAGTAACTTATATGAAAGATGTAGTCAATGCTAAACCAGAAATCAAAGAACTACAGCTGTTTAAAGAATGGGCAGTTGAATTGTCAGCTGATATGTATTCAGCACCAACAGTAACACCAACAACAATACCAGGAGATAATCATGGGACACGTACGTTTAACTGATACTAGAAAAAATAATATACGGGATAATGCCAAAAAAGGTTTTTATGCTGCTAATAGCAAATACAGTGGTTTGTTAGATAACAAACTTCCTCAAGATTGCGAAGATCTCTTAATAAATCATGTGTATAGTGACCCTAGGCTTGTAAATCTAGCAAAAATTACATACTCCTTAAGAGATGAACTAAAAGATAATGTTGATTTTAGTTATTACAATCCTAATGCACCAACACGTACTCTTTACAAAAAATCACGTGATAACAATTGCAGAAAACTAAAAAACTCACCCTACGGTCACTTTATGGAAATGTGGCCTTTACAAAATGAAACAGACGATTATTACAAAGTAAAAGCCTTAAAAATATTTACACCAAAATCTCATTTTTTCGGTGGTACATTAAGTAATGAATATACTTTTAATGGTTTATCTATGGAAGAAGAAACTTTTCTTGATTCTTATTCAGATCATACTTTAGATGATTTGTTCAATCACAACAAGTTTACTAGTCCAGAGTATCAACAAAAAATTAAACAAAATTTTACACATAATACGTCTGAAAATTTGTCTTTTGAACATGGTATAACTACAGACATAAAATTAAATCGTCTAAGAACAATGCCAAAGTGTACAGCGCACAACAATAGTTGGTCACATTTACCGTTGTTTTTAGACGACCCTCTTGTTTTTACTATATTTCACAATTTTGTAATTGGTCGACATAAAATGCAACAAAATTTTAAAGTTCATTCTAACGCCGTAAACGCTACATTAGAAGCTTGTTCTACTCTTAGACAACTTCTAAAAATTCAGCCTGCGTTTGAGCCTTTTATTGACCCAGAAGACTTAGCTAAATCTAATGCTAAACAAACTAAAGTAGTTAAAACTACTGAACAACTACAGCAAGAGCTGCAAGATAAAGGAATTGATAGTAGTGGATTAGCTCAAATTGCATTCAATAGTCAATTGGAGAATTAACTGTGACTAATAAAACTAAAGAAGCTAGAGAACATAAAAAACTATTAGAATATGAACAAAACCTAGCAGAATCTAAACAAGCTATGTCAAATAGCAAATCGCATTTTATGCTAAAGCAACCGTTCTATGGTACTTTGTTATGTCAACTGCCTGCAGTTCCTGATATAGAAACAAAAACTATGTCAACTGATGGTAAAAAGATATTCTACAGCCCATCGTTTGTTGTTAAAAAACTAAACACACAAACAACTCGGGGCGTAATATTGCATGAGTTACTTCATGTAATATTTTGCCACACTACTCGCAGAAATCATCGTGAGCCCAAACGTTGGAACATAGCTTGCGACTATGCAATAAATCCTATTGTTGTCAAAGCAGGCTATGCATTACCACGTGATGCTCTAATAGATGCTAAGTATTACGATTTATCTGCAGAAGCTATATACAATTTACTGCCAGAAGATATGTCTGGTATCAAAATGCCCAAGTGGGGTTTAGTTGATGATTCACCAGATCAAGATTATGCCGCTACTGAAAACAAAATAACTGTTGCAGTCAACCAAGCAGCAGAAATCGCTTACCAAAAAGGTAACGTACCAGGTGAGATGACCGGTTTAATTAAAGAAATTAAAAAGCCTTTAGTTGACTGGCGCACTGTGTTGTACCCGTTTGTTATGAATATAAACGACAACGACTACTCCTGGTCAAAACCTAACCGTGCTTACATCTCCGAAGACGAATACTTTCCATCATTACGAGATGAAGCTACTGGTTCGCTCGCTGTTATTGTTGACACATCGGGCTCTTGTGTTAATGCGTTTCCTCAGTTCTGGGGAGAAATTTGTGCACTGCATCAAGATACCAAACCAGAAAAAGTTGTTCTTATTCAATGTGACTACTCTATCCAAGGAGAGCCCATTGAGTATACTAGAGATGACGTAATGTCTAAAATTAATATAGAAATGAAAGGTTATGGTGGTACATCATTTGTACCGCCGTTTGAACTTATTGACGAAAAATATGCACAAGATATTGTAGCAGCTATTTATCTAACAGACTTAGAAGGTGACTTTCCCGACGAACCTCATTACCCTGTATTGTGGGTATCTACCAACAAAAACCAGGCTCCGTGGGGTACTACTGTTTACATGAATCCAGAACTAAAGAGATAAATTATGACAGATTTACAAACCAGACTAGACGAATGCAGCTACACTTACAGTTTATCAAGACTAAAGAAAAAAGACTTAGCAAACTTACGTACTGCTTTTTTTGAATCTATACCTGACAATGAGCTCGGTGAGTATATAAACTTTGAAGATTTTCTAGAAGACTCAAAGTTTGCTACACAAGGCTTGCAGGTTATTAAAAATGCAATAGCCACTTCTTATCTGGACAACAACACTGAAATATCAGATACTCCATTTAACAACTGGCTAAAACAACTAGGTAGAATAATTGTAAACAACGTTACTCAGGCCCTAGATGAACAGTTACAAGAACTACTTGATCAAGCACATACAAATAGAACAGAAGAAGACTATCTTGCTGAAGTAGAAAAAGAAGACCACATCCAGCGTTCTATAGATATAAACATGGAAAAGAACGGTCACCATTAATTAAGAGGCGCGTCATGTATGACAAACTTTATTTAGATTTCGAAACTTACTACGATGTGCAATGTTCATTGCGCAAACTAACAACAACAGAATACGTGCACCATCCACTGTTTAAAGTATGGGGACTGGGTGTGCGTTTCGAAGACGAAGATTCTACTACCTGGTTATCAGAGTTAGAAGTTGTAGATTTTATTAATGATGTAGACTGGGAAAACACTGCGGTTATATGTCATAACACACTGTTTGACGCTTACATATTGACTCAATATTACAAAGTATACCCAGCATATTATTACGATACTGCTGCTATGGCTCGTGCCAATCAACCAACTATGTCTGCTTCGCTTGCTAATGTGGCAGAGCGTTTATTTCCTAATGACGAATCTATGCGCAAAGGCGAAGAACTTGCTAGCGCAAAAGGTATAGAAACTCTAGACCCTGAGCTCGATGAAACTATTGGCAACTATTGCATACAAGATGTTGACTTGACCTATGCTATTTTTAATAAATTAGTAACGGACTACCCCCGGGACGAGCTAGACATTATTGATCTTACAACACGTATGTTTGTAGAGCCTACGTTTGTAGTAAACAAACAAAACCTAACACAGTACTTAGAAAGAATTAAAGCTGAAGCAGATGAAACAATTGCAGCTTGCGGTGTTGATAAAAAAATATTATCTAGTAACCAACAGTTTGCTGCGTACTTAGAGTCTATAGACATTACACCACCTACTAAAATTAGTCCGACCACTGGCAAAGAAATACCCGCGTTTGGTAAAAACGATGCAGGCTACAAACAATTAGTGCAAATGTATCCAATACATCAACCATTATGGGACGCACGGCTTGCTGTTAAATCTAGAATCGCAGAAACGCGAGCTCAAAGATTCTTAGATGCAATAAATCCTGAAGGAACTATCAGTGTACCGCTGCGGTACTATGCTGCACATACTGGTCGCTTTGGCGGTACCGATAAACTTAACATGCAAAACATGCCGCGTGGTAGCGAAATACGAAAAGCATTAGAAGCGCCCGACGGTATGCATGTTTACGTTGCTGACTTGAGTAACATCGAAGCAAGAATGCTTGCATGGATTGCAGACCAAGATGATTTACTTGCACAGTTTGCTGCAGGTGATGATATCTACAGTAACTTTGCATCTGTTATCTATGATAAACCGGTAAACAAACACGACAATCCACAAGAACGTTTTGTTGGTAAGACTGCTATTTTAGGCCTAGGTTATGGCATGGGTTACAAAAAGTTTGCTGCAACTTTGCGTACAGGTTTCTCTGGACCACCCATGCCAATCACTGACGAAGAAGCGCTAAAAATTGTAAATACTTATCGCAGCACTTACACCGGCATTACAAAGTTTTGGAAAATTGCAGATTCGTTTTTGCTTGCAATGTTGAACAAAAACTCTTGGGGTAACACTTTTAAGCCGCTTACTATTCAACAACGTGCTATCCTTATGCCTAACGGTTTATCATTAAAATACAATGACTTACAACTAAAAACAGAACAGATAGACGACTACATTCAAAAGAGCTATAGTTACTTAGGTCGAAACAAAAGAGAACATATTTACGGGGGGAGACTTACAGAAAATATTGTTCAAGCTTTGGCTAGAATCGTAATTACAGATTCAATATTAAACATTTCAAATTATTTGAAAACTATAGGTGGTAAAGTAGTACTGACAGTTCACGATGAGATAGTAGTCATAGCTCCAGAAGAAAATGCTGATGCTATATTAGATAAACTTATCGACTACATGACTGTGCCCCCGACTTGGGCTCCTGACTTACCACTTGCCGCCGAAGGCGGATACGATAAAGGATATAGTAAATAGTGAGTAAGCTCATTTTAACTCGTAAAGAATCTAGTAGTAACAAAGACTCTGTTTTGATCCATCAAGACGGTAATGTATTAGTAAAAATTAATGTAGCCAAAGTATCTGGCAAATCAGTAAAGTTAGCCTTCGAGTCTTTTGACAACATAGTGTCTATAGACCGGGAAGAACTATACGATAAAAAGTATTTATCGGAGTAAACATATGGAAATAACTTTTTTAGAATCCTCTAATGGATTAAAACTATCAAAAACTATATCGCCTAAAGAAACTAAATCATATCCAAATGTCCGATTAATAAACTCAATAAAGTACAACGTACCTAAAACAACTCAAGGCATTAAAGACTTTGAGATCTTGCTTAGAGAACATGCTCGCAAAGGTGATTGTTTATTAAAAGGTGGCTTACGTAAAAAGTTAATCAATCAAAGCCGTGCTGGTCAAAGCGATAAAAACGCTTATGCAGACTATGTAGTATTTGATTTAGATAACGTATTGTTGCCACAAGTAATGAGTAAATCACTATTGACTGCTAACGATGTAGTTCGTATTGCAGAAATAGTAGTAACGAACCTACCAGGTGTTTTCCACGACGTTACTTATGTTGCACAAGCATCTTCAAGTTTAGGTATGAATAAAGAACGAGTGTCTATACATATATTTATGTTCTTAGAAACTCCACTGCCGCCCAAAACATTAAAGCTTTGGCTACGACATATTAACTACAACGTAGATTTATTTAACCAACAAATAGAACTAAGCAACAATGGTCAAAGTTTAAAGTACACACTAGACCCAAGTGTTGCTGACAATACTAAAGTTATATTTATAGCTCCCCCAGATTTTACTGATAAAACGTTAGATCCGTTTAAATCTCCTGAAGAACGTATTGTTTTAGTAGAACGTGGTTCTCCAACAGTAGACATTGCTCCACTTATGAGTGAAGTAAGTCCTGAAAAAAACTATACCGTTGAAGTAAAAATAAAAGATGCGTTGCGCAGCAAAGCTGGGTTATCTAAAAGAACCGGCAAAGTTAATACTACATTAGTAAATAACCAAACTCATGAAATATTAACCAACCCCGATAAGATGTCTATAACAATTGTAGACGACACAAGCAAACCATTTATAAGATGCAATATAAATGGCGGCGACAGCAATGCTTATTACTTTAATCTCGAAGACCCAACGTATATGTTCAACTTTAAAGACGAACCTATATTCGAAATAGAAAAAGCAGATAGAGAATTTTATGTATCTATATTTGACACGTATGAGTCAGATGATGAAACAAATACTAAAGCATTACTGCCGGTAATCTTGCGAGATTTTTACACAGATACTTATTACAACGGAGTTTTTGATCCTAATCTAAATCAGTTTACTGAAGATTTTCCATTAACTCCTACAAACAAAACAAGTATTGTAAGTTTTATACGCAGTCATGGTCGTGCAGAACCAGACTTTGTACCTGATGCTCAAGTAGTCTTTGACCCAAGCAGCTCAGACAAAGGCATTAATCTAAAAGAAGTTCCTTATTACGTAAATACTTATAAGAAATCTCAGTACGTATTAAATGCTAAAGAACCTACAACTCCCCTGGAATACGGAACTGCCGTTACTTTAGCTGATATATGTCCATTAACTTATAAACTAATGCATCATATGTTAGGTAACGGAGTTCCTGAAACAGAACACTTTGTAAATTGGTTAGCTTATATTTACCAAAAGAAACGTAAGTCCATGACTGCATGGATACTAACGGGTGTGCCAGGTACCGGTAAAGGGTTGTTTGTTAATAAAGTACTTAAGCCTTTGTTTGGCCAAGAACAAGTGCCAATGAAAAACTTAGAAAATATAGAAGAACAATTTAATTTATATATGCGCTCTGCATTATTCTTAATCATTGATGAGTTTCGTATGACTGACGCTAATGGTGGCAGCCTACGTATGGCTGATAAGTTAAAAAATCAAATAACAGAACCTACATTAACTATTAGAGCTATGCGTAGTAATCAAACAGAACTGCCAAGTTTTACAAATTTTATATTCTTAACTAATAGACCTGATGCAGTTAAGATAGAACCAGGCGATAGACGTTACAATGTAAGTCCAAGACAAGAACTAAAGTTAGACGAAGTCTATCCAGAAGTCATAGAAAACATAGACAACTTACATCTTGAGCTCAACAATTTAGCCGGTGTGCTACAAACTTTTAAAGTAGATACACGCATGGCTAGAACTTGTATGAACAATGAAGCTAAAGCTCATATGCGCAATACAACAATGTCTATCTTCGAAGAATTTTGTGATGCATTGAAACAAGGCAAGCTAGAATTTTTTACAGATGTATTAGATATTAGTTTGAATAATGTGCTTCAAGCAGGTAATATAATGAATGCACAACGATTTGTGAAAGCTTGGATTGCAGATGCCCACACTGGGTATTCTATAGTCAAAGTAGAATTTTTAAGGAATGTATTCCATGTCCAGACTGAACAGAATCCTCCGCTTTCCATTCGTCAATTTAACAAACAACTTGAAAGGAATGGATTGACTCAAGTACGTAAACGCGAGAACAACTCTAATAGAGACGCAACTCCAATTCGAGGAATTGTTGTCACTTGGAAAACCAACGCAAAACAACTAAAAGAATTAGTTGATCTACATTTTGATGCTAATGATCAAAAGTTACTACGTACAGTAAATAAAAAATAATGAACAAACTAACTCAAGATAGTAGGCCTGATAAAGAGTCTATACTTGCTCCTCCTGTCACATTAGGTGAAGTAGCTTCATGGTCATACTCAGCACTTAAAGTGTTTGAAGAATGTCCATATCGAACCTATCTTGCAAGAGTACAAAAAATACCAGACCCATCGGGGCCTGCTGCAGAACGTGGTACGTTAATACACGAACAAGCAGAAGACTTTGTATCAGGTGCATTAACTAAATTTCCAACATCGCTTAGTAAATTCAACGATGAGTTCGATCAACTTCGTACATTATATAACGAAGGCAGTGTAGAACTTGAAGGTGAATGGGCGTTTACAACTGACTGGCAAACTACCGGTTGGAAGTCTAACGATTGTTGGGCACGTATTAAACTTGATGCATTAGTCAATGAAAACGAAACGTCTGCTCGTGTTATTGACTATAAAACAGGTAGAAAATTTGGTAACGAAATGGCTCATTCACAACAATGTTTGCTGTATGCGATAGCAACTTTTATGAGATATCCAAACTTAGAATTTTTAAACACAGAGTTGTGGTATTTAGATCATGGCGAAACTACAACTCACTCTTATACCAGGGAAGAAGCGTTATTGTTTTTACCCAGTATACACAAGCGTGCAGTCAAGATGACTACTAGCACTGACTTTCAACCGCGCCCAAGCAAATACAATTGCAAATGGTGCAACTACAAAAAAGGAGATACCCCTGCATGTGAGTGGGGAATATTATGAAAAATATATACAGAAAAGCTTTAATTGCAATGGGTATTGCCGTAAGTGGTAGTCTTTGCTTAAGTGCCATTAATCTTGGTATTCAAGCAATTATTACAGCCACTGCGTTAATTACTGTTGGCTATTTATTATGGAGTAGCTCTAGTGAAAAGCGCATTACTAAGACTAAATAAAACACTATTTACTGCAATGCAACTAATAAAACTATATGCCTTAATGAAACTACTATGGAGGAAATACAATGATACTCGCAGGTCTGATATCAGCAATCGGAATTCTGATTCTGATACTAAAGCTAGGAATGAGAAAAGTCATAAGCTACGACGTAGCAATTGACGTTATCGTTACTGGCATTCTAATGTTTTCACTTGCTGGGACTTACTCAGGAATGATGGCTGCATTAGTAGGAGGGTTGTTTGTTTCCATCACCCTTTTTCTAATGAAGCGATTCATGGTTCGTGAAGAATTAGTAGTGCGATGCAAAGACTATCCTATTCTTCAGAATCGTTTCACCATTCCAGTCCCTTACTTTCGGTGGCAGACCGTACGGCCGCAATAAGTTTGTAGGTCACACTTCGCTGTTGTGGTCGGAGTGTGGCCTACATCTTATCTTATAAACTAAAAAACTAAAGGAACTATTATGTTACAAGCTTTTGAACATCAAAAAACAACTACCAATTTTATTGCCGAACAACCTTATTGTTTAGTAACGTCTGACCCTGGCACCGGTAAAACACGTAGTGTGCTAGATGCTTTTCTAAATACAAAAAAAGAAAACGACAGGCTCCTAGTGTTAGCACCGTTATCTATCTTGCAAGCATCGTGGGGAGATGACATAGAAAAATTTACGCCTAACTTAACTTATACAATTGCTCTTGCAGCTACTAGAAAAAAAGCGTTTCAACAGAATACTGATATAACTATTACTAACCATGATGCAATTAAGTGGCTATTAGACAATCCAGAATTTATAAAAAACTATTCAATGCTTTGTATTGATGAGTTTACTGCATTTAAAAACGCTAACAGTGCTCGCACCAAAGCGTTACTACGAATAACAAGACCTAATATAAAACGTAGACCCCCTAATCAAAACGAAGATACATCTTGGAAAAGTATTGTAGCTATGTCCGGGACACCTAACAGTAATACTATTTGTGACATTTGGGCTCCTGCTTTAGTAGTTGATGGAGGCATTAGATTAGGTAAACGCTTCCATAGCTTTCAGTCACAAGTATGCACAAGTCATTGGAATGGCTTTGGCAACGAATGGAAAGATAAAGAAGGTGCAGAACTTATGGTAGCTGCTGCACTTAAAGATATTAATATTCGATACAAACTAGAAGATTGTATTGATATGCCTGAAAAAAATGTAAGAACTATGTACTTAGATTTACCGCCAGACATACAACAACAGTATAACGAACTAGAAGATTCATCTGTATTGTATACCGGTGAAGAAACTATTAACGCAATACATGCGGGTGCCAGAGTAAAGAAGTTATTGCAACTTTGTACTGGTGCTGTATATGTGCCTGATGGTGAAGGAACTACTAAAAGTATTGGCATACACAAACAGCGTTATGATTTAGTAATGTCGTTAGTTGCTGCAAGAAAACATAGTTTAGTAGCGTTTAATTGGCGACACGAAAAAGATTATCTAGTAGAAGAAGCCATCAAACAAAAGATTAGTTATGCAGTTATCGATGGCAGTATACCTAGTAAAAAGCGTACTGATGCTGTTGCTAGGTTTCAAGCAGGACAACTACAAGTATTGTTTTGTCATCCACAAGCAGCAGGTCACGGTCTAACATTGACTAAAGCTAACAGTATTATTTGGGCATCGCCTACTTATAACGCTGAGCATTTTGAACAATTCAATGGTCGTATCTATCGTGCAGGACAAACACAAAAAGTAGAAATTATATTAATAGCTGCAAGACATACCTGGGAACCAACAGTTTACAAAAAACTAACTTCCAAACTAGCCAGGATGGAAGAACTACTAAATATACTAAAGGAGTTAAGAGAAGCTAATGAGAAAAATTGATGACATTATTAATGATAGAGCTGAAATAGAACAATCGTTAAAACGACATAAAGACGCTATAAAAATTTTAGAAGAAAAGAAACAAGAAATTGATGTCGAACTTATGAAAAAGTTTGAACAAGAAGGAACAACATCTAGCGGAACTACAACCGCTAATTGTACCGTAATTGAAGAAAGCTATCCGCGTCTTTCAGATGCTGAAGTTTTTTTCGATCATATAAGAGAAAGTGGTGATTACTCTCTCTTATATAAACGTGTAGGTCTAAAAGCTTGGAGAGAATACCATGCAATGTATGGCAACCCTCCAGGTGTTGAAGAATCTACAATGAAAAAAGTAACTATAAAACTAAAATAAGGATATAAAATATATGAATGCTAAAGCAAGTACAACTACATTAGTTGCTGAAACTCCTGCACATCTTAAAATGCACAGTGGTTTAGGTAATGAAATGACGGAAGGTCAAGATGATCTTGATCTTATCCCTAGAGTTAAACTACTTAGTAACTCCACTAATAACCCAGTAGATGAGACGCATGAAGACTATTTAGATCATGCTAAAGAAGGTATGTTCTGGTACAAAAGCAGTACAGAAAATTTTGTTACAAAAGAACTGCATATCATACCACTTTCTTTTATGTCTATATGGGGTGTAACTGCTTTTCCTTATGGTTCTGCTGATCCCTTAGGTTATTTTGTAAGTAACGGTGATGCTGAAGCTGCAATTGCTACTGCAGAAGCTTTGCCTGAAGGATCAAAGTGGGAAAATAAAGAAGTCCACCGCCATATAGTTATGGTTAAAGATCCAGAAACCGGAAAGCTCTATCCGCCTGCTATATTTGATTTAGGTCGTTCTCGACTTTATCACTCAAAAGCATGGAACAGAATGATAGATGCTGATGGAGGTGACCGTTTTGCAAGTCTTTGGAAATTACAACTCGTACGAGATGAGTTCAACAATAATAAATATTGGAACTTAGGTAATAACAAAGAAGGTACTAAAATTGCAAAAGTCGGCTGGGTAACTGACGATGATTACAATGTATGTAAAGAAACGTTTGAACAGAGTGTTATGGAAGAAGCACTTCTACTAAACGTTAAAGATACTCCTGTCAATCAAACGTTGCTGCCTGCCAGCTAAAAAAGTTGTAGCTCTGGGTGGTATTTATTATCACTCAGAGCTATTATTAAAGGTATGGACGAACATGCTTTTATAAGAAACTTACACAGTAAATTACCTCCTGATATATACAAATGGAAAATACATGACGTATATGCTGGGGGTGTACCAGATGCTTATTATTCTGGACCAAAAGGACACTGTTGGGTTGAGTACAAATACGTACCTAAACTCCCGGCAAAACCTACTACTTGCGTTGTAAAACGACAGGCTGTCACTCAATTACAAAAGAAATGGTTAAACACTGCTTCAGAGCACGGTCAACACGCTTTCTTGATAATTGGTGCAGAAGATAAGGTTGTTATTCTTTCCAGGGGCGAGTGGGACAAAGATATAACAAAAGAATATTTTGATGATAACGCTTTACCAATAAAAGCAGTTATACGTTGGATTGAGTCTATATGTACTACAGGACATCCAGCGACGCTGTAAATACTTGAAGTTTATCAGATTTTCCTTTGACACTAATATCATTAACAAACCTGCAATAACGTTTGCATTTGTTAGCTGTAGACTTTCCAATTAGTAAAGTTGCATTTTGATCTTTAGTAGCAGACTCTAGGCGGGCGGCGGTGTTGACGGCATCTCCTATAGCAGTATAGTCAAATCGAGTATTGCTACCCATATTACCTATTACTGCAGCGCCAGAGTTTACTCCAATACCAATAGCAACCGGTGCTAGCCCTTCAGCTTGCAGTTCTTTGTTTAGTTCTTTTAAGTTCTCAACAATCTGCAAAGCACAGTCAACACCTAGTTTTTCGTGGTCATCTTGGTCAAATGGTGCGTTCCAGAACGCCATCATAGCGTCTCCAATATACTTATCCACAGTACCACTGTATTGTTGAACGGCTGCTTGCTGGGCAGTTAACGCTTTATTCATTATATAAGTAACTTTTTCAGGCGGTAATGACTCTGATAACGCTGTAAATCCTCGAACATCAGTGAACAAAAACGTACAGTATCGAGTTTCGCCACCAAGTTTAAGTAAATCAGGGTTCTTTTGCAGCCGTTTTACTTGTCTTGGATCTAAATAATGTTCAAATTGCTTCTTTATTTGTTGCCTAAGTCGATACTGGGTACGGAAATTTATAAAGTAGGCCACCGTAGAGGCCAGTATTTGACTGATTATTGCCCAAGTTACATCAATTAATATGCCTTTTTGAATTAAAGTAACGCCAAGGGCTGCGGCTCCTAGAATCGTTACTACAAAAATAGTTGCTCCAATCAGTATATTAAAGTTAACGATAGCAGCCCAGACCAGGGAAACCGTTGTTATAAATATAGCTAATTCTACAGCCAATGCATAATCAGGAATATGTGGACTATTAGGTTGTAAAATACTTTCAGCTAATGCAGCTTGTATGTAATGGGGTTCGAGCAAGCCTACAGGAGTAGCCAGTTGTGGCATGATACCTGCTGCATCTGTGCCGACAATAACAAACTTTCCTTCAACATTCATGTTTTGCAAAGATGTTTCATGTGGAACAATCCAAGATACCCATTTGCGACCTAAGGAATCTGTTTTTATAGGAGGCAATCCTCGTACTCGTACTTCTTCAATACCATTTTGATTTGTTTTAATAACGTAAGTATCGACATCTAGCAGCGTTTTTAATATTTGTGTACCAAATGAAGCTAACCAACCGTCTGGGGTTTTGTAAAGTAACGGTATTCGCCGCACCAAGTTGTCTATATCGACTGGAGCAGTAGCAATACCTTGTTCTGTCCATGCAGATTCACGCAGTATCGGTATGTTTTGCAGAGTTCCTGATGCTTTAAAACCACCGACTTCCTCACCTAATATTACCGTACCAACAGTATCCGGGTACTCGCCGTTACTATATTCAAATAAAGGCAGTACGGTTTTAGAAAAGCTCATAGAATATGCAAACGCTTCATCGCCACCGAGCCTATCTGGATGTGGAAAACCAATAGCCCAGCCCACGCCAATTGCTCCATGCTCTAACAAATCATGTTGTATTTCTGCAAGTCGGTAGCGTGGCAACGGATAGCCACCTTCTCGGTCAATATCTTCTTCAGTAATATTTAATACAGAAAAGTAACCCGATGATGTTCCTGGTAAGACTAGGTTATCAAATGTTCGAAGCTTTAATACCTGATACATATCCCACTGAAATATAAGCGGAATGCTTAATAAGCTAAGTATTATTAAAAACTTTTTCATGAGCCTTGCGTAATCATTATTTGAGAATCGCCTCCACCGTTGACTTTAATTTGATTAACTACACCGTTTTGTATCAGCATAATAGTATATGAGCCACCGCCTTCTATATCCAGACGAACTTTGTGTTCAACAAAACGCTGAAAACTAATCACATTTCCTGTAATTAACGTCGTTATCTGGGTGTCCTTGTCTTGACCTAGCTCTGTCCCTGTAATGTTGATTCCTGTTGTTTGTTTCAATTTGTCTTCTTCTTCAGCCACGGCTAACGCATCTAAAATGTTAAGCAGATCTTCGAGAAAGTTTACATCTAAGTAATTAATATCTAACTCAGTAAACTCAACCTCCTCTTCCAACAAGTCTTCGTTTAAAAAATCTACATCCAAACCACTAAAATCTAAATAGGGGTTACTTTCAACAACGTTGTACGATTCATCCACCACTTCTACTTTTTTTGGTGGCGTAACGATTAACATGTTGTCAATCAAATCGATGGTCAAATCAAGAATGGCTGGGCTACTTGGGGGTCTTTCGTACATCGAAGCAGTAGTCGATTGAAACGGTTTGTTTAGCGTGACGCTGCCAGAGCCTGTCGATACTACAATTTCGCCAGAAGATATGCCGTTTACATCAGGCAGTAAAATAACCAAGCTGCGGCCTAGTTCGTCTACCGTTACTGTAAAGTCTGTGCCACGGATAGCAATATTAGCAGTTGGAGTGCGTAGTTTAATATTCTGTTTGTTTATCTTGCCCAAGCCACCTGTAATAAAACGCGCTGTACCACTGGCAAAGTTCAGTGCCATCTTGGTTTTATCAGGGTTTGGATCGTAAATGTATTCGTCAATGACCAGTTTACTGTGTTCGGTTAACTTAACCCGGCTGTCATCCTCAAAGGTTATTGCTAACCTACCAGCGGTGGTTTCTACGTTATCATTAGACTGTATGCCTAAATTTAAATCGGCTTGTAATGGTTTGTCTCGGACAACTTGTGCATTACCTTGTAACTCGGATATTTCTCCAATATCAGCAGCCCACAGCAGTCCCACCATCGTCTTGCTCAATACAAACAGTGCCATTAGAGCCGTTAGAAGTAATCTTGAGCCAATCATTGTTTAATGTACTCGTTTGAGAAACTGTAAAAGCTCGGCTACCGCCCGTGTGATCTAGCCAGAAGTAACCACCTGAACTAGCGTTAACCCCTGTGCCAGTATATGTGATTGTGTTATCAGAGCCGTCGATATCCATATAGTTGGTGGCTTGGTCAATATTAATAGTTGAAGTGACCGTATTGTTTGAGCCTTGGATAATCCAATCAAGGTCTAGTGTTCCTGCTGCTGCGGTAGTTGCCTGGTTTAACGTCATGGTATTGCTACTACCCGTTACATTTACATTTACATTAGAACTATCTGCCCCATACGTATTGCTTGTATCAGTTGAAACTGTCATATCATTTGAATCACCTGTAAACTGAAAGAAACCTGTATAGCTGTCAGCAGTAATATCACCTTTCCATAAGTTACTTGCACCTATTTGATTAATATCGAGTGTGTTAGTTGTTCCAATAAAATCAAAGTCAGTTAAATTGCCAGCAACAGAGCCCACACCACCAATTAGGTTGCCACCACCTTGTTGCTCCAAGTCGATATTCGCCGTCGCGCCAGATTGATCCATAAAAATTTCATTATCCGCGAACAGTGGATGAGCTAACGTACACAAAACTAATAAAAGTATTCTATTCATTTTTTAACGCTCCAGTATCCTGCCGTTAGACCGTCTTGAATTGTTTGGAGAACTGCCGTTTCTATGGCGGCTTGGAGGGCTAGATTGACAGACTCATTTTGGACTGAGCCGTTCTCTATCTCAATCAATTCTGTGCCTTGGGCAACAAATTTGAAAACATCCTGATTATATCCTACACTAAGAATACTCTTAGTGACCAGAACTTCAAGTAAAACTCGCCCGGTAAGCACAGAAACTGTACGTAACGACACTGTTATCGTATCTTTTCGATACTTTTTAGACGCTCCAATACCTAAGTAACGCGCACCCATGCCCCCGGAAGTTTGGTTACTTTCGTATCCTACAACACTTCCTTGCATTAATAACCCAGCAAACAATAGCGGTTTTATCTTTTGTTTTTCGCTAGCTTCTTGCCGTGTAGCGCGAATGATCTGGCGCTCCTTCATTAGGTTGTCTACACCAACACGCTCAACTACATCAAAGAACCCTTGCTTTTGACCACCTGCGTGATGCAACGCTCGGATCAAATAAGTTACTGGGCTTTGCGTAACCGCTGTACTAAAGTTTGCAAATTCACCATTGCTACGCCGTTGCCCAGTGTCATCATTAAAAGCCACGCCATACACTGCAACGACGGGTCTTTTTTCTGGTGGTTCAACGCGAGCTAGTTCGGTAACCAGTAGCGGTCGGATCTTGGGCAGTTCTTTTTTAGGAACAACATGATTGCTAACCGTAGTACAGCTAGAAGTAAAAATCACCAACAGGCACACTAATAACCGTAGTGCCACCTGTCTTGTCTGTGACTGTAAGCGATACTGTGTCACCATTGGTGCTATAGTCAACTGTGTTTCCCTCTAGCTCAAAGCTTCCACTCTCTGATTTTGTTTCTCCAAACATGTTATCCACAAGTTGTCTGGACAGTTCCGCATATATTCTACTCTCTAAATTACGGATAAACCTAGCCAGAGTACTATTATTGGCCTCGCGCTCTGCTTCTTCAACCAAAGCAAGCTTCTCTTCTTTGATAGTGTTTTCTCGACTGTGTTCTTGGTTTTCGATAGTCAGGTAGTGAGCAGACGTACCGTTGCCTGAGAAACTAGGGCTTTTAAATTTGTGCAACATTTCCGCAGACGCAGTGTTTAGCGGAGAAAACAATAACAAGATACAACAAACCAAAGCCACACAAAAAATAACAACAACATGCCCTACAATACTAGCGGCTGTTTTTAGTATTTTTTTTATCTTGGATTTCACGTATCTCAATCACCGTATCAAGTTTCTGTTGTAACCGTATGATATCGTTATCTAACATACGTATTCGGTCAATTAATTCAATTAGTGTACCTATAGTTTCTCCAAGTTTAGACTTTATTTCATTGGTGATAAATTGCCATATAAAATAAATCATATAGAGCAAACCGACTGTAGCAACAATAGGAAACCCGTATTCGCCAATTAGTTGAGCAATATCCACTAGTCTCGCCTTGCGTCTTCTTTCCCATCTGCCCTAGAAATTCGATCTAGGTCGGGTCGGATACCAAGCACCGTACACATAGTACAGTCTATACGCACCATGTCGTGATTCATTGTCTTAACTCTGTTGTCTAAGTTACTGACTATATTATGAATTGAATCAACGTCGCCGACGACAGATGCCAGTATGAACTTAATAGATAAGAATACAAAAAAGCCACCAATAATAGATATGGCTATTGGAAAGCCAACTTCAGCTATTAGTGTAAAGGCTTCATTCATTAGGAATGCAACGTAGTATTACTAGGAGTATCCCAGCCATCAGTAGCATAAACAGCTTTTTTCATCCTGTTTATCAAACGATTAGCTCTGTTAGGTACTTGTGTTGCCCAACGAGAGTCCGCCATTTCAATAGATGTTTGTTTAAAATCTTTATTATCTAAAGCTTTTTTCATATTTTTAAACTTACTTAACCTGGTGTAGCCCATGTTAAACATCATATTAGCTAGTATACGCTGAACATCTTCAGGATATTCGTCAAAGTCTTCATACAACTTTTTACAGTCGCCAATAACTATTTGAATATCTTGTTCAAAACAATCTTGTACTCTTAACTTATCCACAGAAGTACCCACAGCTTGTCCATGCTCAGGATCAGACTCTTTTATTAAATGACCTATACCAAAAGTAGGATACCCTAAATGATCTAAATAGATTTCAAATACACATCCTTCATCTTCTGTCAGTTCTTCACGCAGTTTATCTATATTCATATTACTTCTTTGCAGCAGCTTTCTTTTTGGTTGCAGGTTTTTTAACTTTAGAAACCGCTTCAACCACTCTAGTAGCCATTGGTTTAGGTTTTTTAGGAACATGCTCATAAATAAGAAGCCCAATTAACCCGATAAATATAAGTTCTAAAATACTCATTAGTTTTTATTGGGAGGCAACATTTTTGCCTTTCCTACATTTAAAGCAAGTAACTCAATTGCTTTGTAAAACTTACCTAAAAGCTCATCGTCTTTTGGAGTATTCGTTATCGCAGCAATAAAACTTGCGGCGCAAACAATAGTAGTTACAATGCTTATAAGATTAGTTATCCACTCAAACATCAATCTTCTCCTTTATCATAGTCCCGATAGAACTTTACAATATTTAATATATTTTTAGTATACCTTTTAATTTCCGCCATGTTCATAGCTAAATTTTCGTATTGTTTAGTAGTCAACGCATAATAAGGTTTACGCGGCGCTTTGTTTTCATCAATCAAACCAAGGTAAGTTGTCATAGTTTCAGGAGTCATTACCTCAAACTGCACATCCGTTAACTGCATCTCCATTGGCAGTGGCGGATGGTACATTGGAGGTCGTTCTGCAATAGTTTTTACTTCTACTTGTTTAGTATTGGGCATCATTGAACACCCACTAATCAATAAAAAACTAACCGCGAATGTCAATTTTCGCATTTGGTACCTCTATTTTAGGGCTCTGTGGTGCTGTAGTTTCTTTTTGCGGGGGGCTAACCTCGTCTAATTCAACGTCAGAAGCATCAAATTGACCCGGATCTGTTATTTTTATAAGGGATTCTTTAACCTTGCGAGTCCCATTGTTGACTCGTGATTCAATAAGTTTAGGCTTAGCCAGTGCTAAACTGTTCATATCATGCTTAGAAAACTTGTCTCTAAGACTATTAAACTCTCGTAATGCTGCATTTTTTTCTGCTTCTAAACTAGTAAGCTGAAAGTTAATCTGTTCTTGTTTTTCTAAATAAGCATCAATAGAATCATTCTGCGTTTGAATCTGAGTTTCTAATACAATTTGATTGCCTTTAAGCACAGCCATTTGATTATTAAGATACTTAATATATGAAGCAGAACCCGCTAGCGACGCTAATAATAATGCACCCAGTATAATTGCAAGCTTAAATCCCATTACTTTTTCCTATAACGTCTGGTTTTCTTTGCTATCTTCTTAGGCTGTTTACTATGTTGTTTACCTTTTTTAGTATCTTCTCGTTTCTTTCTAGTTGTGGCTGCGTATTCTTTTGAACTTAAACGTTTAATTGCTTTTTCTGGCAAATACCTTTCTCCTGTATCTGCTGATTTTTTGCCAGATTTAGTACGCCATTTTTGTTTAGTCCATTTTTTAAGACTCTTTTGACTCTTCGCAAGCGCCATTACTTTCCAACTTTCTTCATAGCAGCTTTATGAGCTGCAGTAAATGTTTTACCAGAACGCATTGCTTTTCGCATTTCGGTCATGTGTTTAGCGCTATGATGAACACTATGTCTTTTTAATAATCCTTTTTGTCTTTCTGTTATTTGTTTTTTCATCGATATCCCCCGCCTGCGGCTTTGTATTGTTTAGCTAACATTTGCGCTTTTCGCGCTGACCATTGACCGGGTTTACCGCCTTTACCACCTGCTTTTATACTAGAAAATAATCGCTTACGCATTGTTGGTTTAGTATAGTTACCGGCTTGGTTTACTTTAGACTTTGTTTTTTTCTTTGCTGGCATTAATAATCACCCCAAACTTTTACTTTAGTACCGCCCCAGTACTCTACAGCTAGCCCCGCATCAATTAACTTTTGATTAAGTGAGTTGCCCTCTTTATCCCAGAGAACCCCTAGTATTCGACCATACTTACCTCGACCTTGTGACTCTAGCACAAACCCATCTTGAGTAAGTTCTTGTAATAATTCTTTAGCTTGTAGCCCTAGTTTCTTTTCGGCTAAGTCGCGTGTACGTGATTCAGGAGTATCGATGCCAACTAATCGTACCCGTTGTTTAGACAGTACAATTTTAAACCCTAAGTCTATATTTACATCTACTGTATCTCCGTCGACTACTCGATCTAAAGTACAGTTATACACAAAAGGCTTGGTCATGCGTGACTCCTATTTCTTTTTAGGTTTATTCCTCTTAACCGTATGATTAGAATTACGAGAGAAACTCCTGTTTTTACTAGGTTTTACTAATCTTAAATTAGATCGCTTATTAGTTCCACCTTTAGATAAAGGTTTTTTATGGTCAATATCTTTACCTTTACGGTTTACTTTAGCTTTGTCTAGTTTATAACGAGCCCGCTCCCTGGCATTGCGACGTTCCTGTTCTTTTTTACCCCTAGCTTTTTGCTGTTTGTATTCTTTTTTATAGGGTCTTGGTTTGTTTACGTAAGGCATGGTTATTAACTCGGTTTAGTAGGCCAGGTTATATTAAATGGATCAGACTGAGTAGTTATATCTCTTAATGCCTGCCTATACGTCTGCCATCTAGTAGTCATAGCAACGTCTGACAGCCCCATCCAATCTGTTTCTGCTAATAATTTATTACGTTCTTCCCTAACTATACCCCATTGAATCTCTGCAGTCTTAGTAGAAACCCATCTGTTTTGGTCGTAATCCCACTCCATATAGAATTCTGGCGGAAATATAGGCTGATTTGTGTCGGTAATAGTGCCACTAACATAAATATGTCTTGTATCTCTTATAAGTCCAGTTATATCCGAATCTACTTCAATCCAAGGAGACGCTGCACTAGGAGCTCTTTGTACTTGTGTAATTACATTATTATCAAGCAAAATATAGTTTTTCAACGTTTTGCCCCCAACATAACAATGTTAATTATATAAGTTGAGGTTTTTGAACCACTAGTTTTTATTCGTACATCGTACGTTATTGAACCATTTTCTTGTGTTGTAAACGCAAATAACGACTGACTGCCACCACTACCACTATAAGTATAATTAAGTTCGCTTAAAACAGAACCACCTTTGTGCAATCCAATGGTGCCTGTACCTGTATTACTATCTGCAGGTGCATGTTGTACGCTAACCATAGCTATAACACCGCCAGTAGCACTTGCAGCAAGCCCTGAAAACGTAAAACTAGTAGATACAATAGCGCTACTATAGCTGCTACTAGTTGCAAGATTAGATGAAGTAGCTGTTGCAAACTGAGGTACAGTTACTGCATTACCCCCAATTGATAAAGTATTTACTGCTGCTGCGCCTATTTTAGCTGTAGTTATTGCAGCATTTGCTATTTTAGCTTCAGATATTGCAGCATTTGCTATTTTAGCTTCAGATATTGCAGCATTCTGAATTTTAGCTTCAGATATTGCAGCATTCGCTATATTAGCTTCTACTATTGCTGCAGTTGCTATTGCGGCTGAATCAGCAGTAATAGACCCTGCAGCTAATGCATCTGTAGTTACTGAGTTTGTAGCAAGCTTTGGAGTAGTAATAGCATCATCTGAAATCATTGTAGTGACAATAGCATCAACATTTGTAGCTGCAACAGATACTCCACTAGTTGCATTAAATGGGCCTTTTATACTATCTATAGATACATACCTAACCCAGTAATAGTAAGTAGTTCCAGAAGATACAGTATCGTCTGCAAATATTGCAGCAGGAGTTGACCCAACAAACACTGCATCTCCAATAACATCACTTGTATGTCTATATATTTCAGTTAATGAATGGTTGCTGTATAAAAAACTAGGATCCTTCGCGCTATTCCACGTCAATATAACAGTTTGAAAGGCTGCAGAACCCGATAAACCTGCTGGGGCTGGAGGTACAGCTAGATTAGGCGCTGTATTTGTTGCAAACCCTAAGTTGGATGCTGCATAGTTATTAGGGTCAAACTGCTGGGTTTTAAGTTCTTTGGCTAATCCTGAATCAACTAATTCTCTTAAAGTAACGGCGCGATCCCGGGGATCTCCTCGTCTACCTAAACGCACTTGTAATGCTTCACCTAAAGCAGTTAAGTAGGCTCGTAACTCTGGAGAAGCATCTTTTGGTATCGGCGGTATACCAGGGACTAGCGTCGGTGTTAATTTTTTAAGCATATTAAGTAGCCTGTAGTTCTTCTATGCTTTGCGCAATACAAACCTCATTAACTATTGTAGCTCCAGATACTTCTATTTCCCATTCTTGCGCAACAGTAGCTGGCAACCGCATTACAGGTTCTGTAAGAGTAGCGTTACTAATAGAACCAGGGGTAGAGGTTGTTTGAGTAAATACTGACCCAGATAAACTTAATGCATAATTAGCTATTAAAGTACCGTCTCCATACACTTTAATTGTAACTGGGTAAGTATCCGCTTCCACGGAAACCCACGCCATACTAGTAGGTGCAGGGGTTATAAACTTTTTACTTTTGTAAGTTAAGGTACGTAAAGTAGAGCCATGCCCGCGCCATTTGAGAACGGTATCACCTACAATTATATACAAGTCACCGTTCTTTTGATCTATGTACCCACCGCGTACTTCGTCTGTAAGAGCTAAAGTTGTTATATTTGCATTTTCAGACTTAGAATCAAATATCCATCCCGTATCGTTACCACTTCCATCTGTATTAAAAGCTATATAAGTATCTTCATAACGGAAAGCTTGTAATGTAGTAGGGTCAAAGTCAGCGTTCCATTGTTTAGGACTTATTATGCCATTGGTTACAATGCGCGTTTCGTTGCCAGAAATAGCTACAAGACCCTCAGTACCCGCATACAGTACATAATCACCCATATCTACAATAGATTGTTTGTTTACGCACGGTTCTGGTGTATCTAATCTAACAGCCGTCATAGCTGCCGGGTCAGCACCCGTTACAAAATAAGGAGTACCTTCAGTTAATACAGCGATACCGTTGCCAGTAACGCCCAGCCCAACAATAGTTTCTTCTAAACTAATTCTATAATCAGCTGGCCAAGCATGAGGTAAATAAGGCTCTGATAAACATAAAGTATTGCCAGTAAAACCTGCGGCTATACCGTTAGCTACAAATACTAAACCAAGCATCATGCCATCTGGATAAGTGCCAGATTCATCATTAGGTGGGCCAATCCATGTTGAACTTGGCAAAACTTCCCCTAGTTCATCGGCATCTGTTGTATCGCTATAAGTAGTATCCGCATATGGAATTTCTGCTAAAAATTGAAACTGTGTATTTTCTGTACCAGTATTGGAACGGTATATTCTTTTTTTAGCTTCTGTCGGCAAATAATAAGCCCCAACGCCATTTGGAACTGCTGGAGCTGCTGCAATGCTAGACAACGCTACAGTTTCACTATCTGTTAATGAAATAACATCACTTGGCGGACTAGGTGGCCCTTCGGCACCAACACCGTCTACGTATGTATAAACATAAGATACGCTATTTGGTATTTGAGTAGCATCAGCTGTACCCGATTTACTTGTGGCTAATTTAGCTGCAGGAGCAGGTAGCCCTAAACGATATGATGCCGCAGGATATCCACTACTTCCTGTAATCATAGTAGTAGATATACCAAATTGTGGATAAGTGTCCCCTGTCCAGTAAACTCTATCATATGCATCGTTTGCTATGGGCCCACGCATAAAGTCTTGATACTTATTATCTACGCCTTGTAACCATTTTTTATCAGCATCTGCTGCCGCATCTACGTATAAAAACACAGAACGTTTATTAGCACTTTGCAAAGTACTAGGCGTAATGCCACTAAGAACATTAGCGCTATCAGCTTCTATAGGTACAAGTTGCCCACTATCTAGCTCTACATTCTCAGCTGTTTGAGCAAACCCATCAGCTAGTAACCTAGAAGATACCTGGGGTGCAATGCCTTTAAACTGTATTATTTTAAAATAAGCCATTGAACTATTAACTATTTAGCGTCACTGCCTTCAAAAGAATCGCCGTTTTCAAACTTATACTGTTCTTTAACTTCGGCTATTAACATATTAGTATAAGACTGCAACGCAAGTTCTAACGGCTCTAAATCTAATCTTCGTTTGTTAACTTTATTTTGTAAGTCTCGAATATGCCAAATGTACTTTCTTTGTTTATCTGATAAATCAGACTCTTTGTAGTCATTACCGTCAATGCTAATTACGTTTGCTTCTTCAGTCATGCTACTTCTCCTTTATATTATGTAAAAATAAATGTTGCCCAGTGATATTGTTTACTTCCTTCAGCAAGCATGGGTAGATAGCTGTTAAAAGCATCATAAGGTACAGATGAAAATGAAGTAGGGCATAAGTTATTTTCGCAGCTGTGTTTAAAATAATTGTACAAACTTGACTCATACACAACTGGTCCATGCATAGTATGATAACCCTCTGTTTTCCAAAAATTTACAAAAGAATACCAATGACCATTTGCATCATAAAGAAATGCCCTAGAATTAGTAGCGTCAGGTCTAATAAATATCATATCTGATATCGTTTTATCTCCATCTGAAGTTGATGGAATTATTACAACAGGGTAATCATTTAATGAAACTACATAAAGAGCCTCTAGTGTTCCGCTAACTGTTAATGTTTCTATAAAATTATTGTAGTTATCTGTATCACTTCCTGTGTATTTTGGAAGCGTACCTTCAGTTAAATAATAAGACTCTCCAGCAGTCCAAAATGATTCTGCAATTTCAGAACTTACAGTGTTTACTTTTTCACATGTGTAACTCATTACGTATCCTTTAAGGATTCATAGTAACAGTAATACTGCCTGATGTGCCAAAGGGGTTGCTTTGCCCACCTAATGACCACGCATCTGAGCTTTGACTCATACTTGTTCTGTTAAATGTAGTGCCATTTATAACTATGCTTGACCAAGAAGTTGACCCTCCGTCAATCTCAACAAACACTGTAGTCCCAGCACTTGACCACTTACACTGTCTAAAAAAAGCTCCTCCTAAAATATCTACAGTATTATCACTTACTGAACCGTATGCTGGAGTTTGGTTTTGAGTAAAACCAACCGCACCGTATCCATATTCTTGCAACTTACCGCCGGGAGACCCAATAGTTAATGTCATAGACCAGTTTGGTGCAGTATTACTTTGACCATAAAAATTACTTAAAGATATAGTACCAGACGTAGGTACATTACCATTATTGCTGTGGTTAAGCACAAAAGATCCGCCTCTGTACATTTCACTTAAAGCAATAGACCCAGTATTACCATACTCAGTTCTGAGGTTGTCAAAACTAATAGCTCCTGAACTTGGTAATGTCATTATGCACTGCCTTTAGCTTTTAGTTCTTCAATTTCTTTTTTAAGTTCTTTTATACCTTCAATTAATAAAGGTACTATTTTGTCGTAGTAAACTGTTTTATAGTCAGTATCTAATTTATGTATTTCAACTATAGGTGCTTCTGTAATAACTTCTGGTAAAACTGCTTCTACTTCTTGAGCATTTACACCAACCTCAAGACCTTCTTTAAATACATCTGGATCTATACTTTTAGCTGTGTCGTTCCACTCATAGTAGTAACCATTTAGTTTTTCAATTTTATCTAATGGGTTGTCAATTTTACCTTTAAAATCTTTTAATCGAGAGTCAGAACTATAAGCTGTAATATTTCCTGTTGCAGAAAAATCACCTGAATAAGAGCCTGACATTGAAAGTGTGCCTGTTCCAGTAATTGTACCTCCAGTTAATCCATTACTAGTAGCAACTGAAGTAACACCACTTGAAGTTACGTAACCACTATTATTTGTAAGCTGCGATATATTTCCAGAAATTGCTCCAGACAAAGTTGTTGCTGTTACAGTACCTGTAACGCTCAAGTTTGCAACTTGAGATCCACCAGTAGCAAAAAATTCAGCTGTAAAAGTATTAGCCCCAAAAAACCTTAAATTTTGTTGATATGAGTCAATAATTTTATCATAACCTGTGTAGCTTGAAGCACCATAAAGGTCTATTTGTCCACCTTCGTTAGCGTCACCTCTACCTGTACCAACAGCTAAATTACCACCAAAATCTGCTGCCCCAGAAAAATCTCCAGTAGTAGCGTCAAGCTCTCCAGTTATTGTAACTCCACCTGAATTTGTAGCTAGTTTAGCTGCGTTGTCATGGTAAAGCGTAATTGCGCCATCAGGAACAAGGACAATACCGTTTTCTCCTGATTTTCCTTGCAGATTTAAATTTCCTGTGCTGTTTTGAATATACGAGTGCGATCCATCGTGTTGTAAAATTAAATCAGCCCCAGCCCCTAGCCTTACTTTGTCTCCATCGGGAAATAAAACATCGCCGTTAGCATCAGTAGTTACTGCTTTTGATGCTTGTGTTGTTCCTAACGTAGTTATATCTAAATAATTTAACTCTGCTGCAGTACTTGTGACACCATCAAGGATGTTTAGTTCAGCTGCAGTCGATGTAACTGTTGTACTAGCAATAGATAACGCATCAGTTTCAAGAGTTCCATCTACATCAACATCTCCACTAATATCTAAAGAAGAAGCTTCTATCTCACCGCTTGCTTTAAATATTACATTGTCGCCTCCTGATACCTCAAAAATAATTTGATTATCAGTACCAAATTTTATTAAGTTATCATCATCTCTACCAACAACAAGGCTTGTATTTTTTATAGATGTTATTCCTGTTTGCTCTGCGGCTACTGATCCTGCCGAAGCATCTACGTATGCTTTTACAGATTGCTGAGTAGGTATAAGAGTTGCGGAATCAGAAGCCATGTTATCTTCATCTACAAAAGCCGTAATTGTTATAGTTCCATCTGATATACTTCCAAAAGATACAGTGCCTGTTGTAGTAATAGCTGATGAGCCATTATCTATCGCTCCAAAACCAGATGTAATGCTTCCAGAGTTCAATGCGCCTGTAGTAACAATAGAGCCAGAACCTGCAACAGCAGATGCCCCAATGTCAGACAAGACTTCTGCGGCAGACCTGCCCTCTATAGAAGTGCCAGCAACTCTTAAAAAGTCATCATCTGCTACACCAGTTGTAAATATAGGTACGTTGGTATTACTAATTCCTGTAGATAGCGTAGCTGTAGTAGTAATTGTTGTGCCGTTTAAGGTCATAGCGTCGGCTTCTAAAGTACCGTCTATATCAGCATCGCCACTTATATCTAATGTAGCCGCATCAAGCTCGCCTGATATAGTAATATTCCTACCGCCTGTAATATCTTTATTAGAGTCGGTAATAATAGCTTTACTGGCTATAACTGTACCCGCAGTAATACCGGTAGTAGGTTCAGTAGCGTCTTCAAGTACAGCAGCGGTTACCCGCAACTCAACAAAATCTCCACTACTAAATGCTGCTGCAGATGTATTATCCTGTGCTCTAACTATGGTTAAAGTATCACCACTTCTTGCAGTAACTTTAACTATTTCTTTAGTAGCAAAGTCAGTAGTTTCAATAGTAGCGTAAAAATAATCTCCACCTGAAAGAGCAGGAAATACGGCTCCTGACGCTACCGTAGCACTAGTAACACTGTCATTTATACCAGAACTTAATGTAGTTTTAGCATTGTTGCTGTATTTAATGCCCATTAAACTAAGATACTGTTATAGTCCAAGTTACAGTCATAGCATCTGCGGCACCTTTATTAACCGCAGTAAAGACTGTTCTACAAAGCATGGTTCCACCAGAAGCAGCGTTTAGTATACCTGCTTCTGTTAATGCTGCAGTACCTGTACCTGCTGGAAAAGTAGCTACGTATATAATTGTATTACTTGAAGCAGTAGTACTTGTTAAAGCTACTCGTGCAGATTCTGAACCTAATGCAGTATCACCAGCTGCTGCAGCTGTAGAATCAGTACCTACTGCCATATGCGACATTGCATCTGCAGTAGTGTCTTTCATACGACTTGCTACAAACACTTTGCCTGCAGTGACAACAAGGTTGTCTATTTTTTGTACAGTTTGACCGTTTAATTCAATAGAAACGCGGCCTTTAAGGTTAAAAAGATCATTTACCATTGCTACATTCTCCTATGAATTAAGCGTAAAAGAGTTAAAAGTTCCGGTATTAAGACGAGAACTCCTTCCAATAGTATAAACAAAATTGTCACCAAGGGAAATGGAGTGCCCAAAAGGTTTAGCTACTGCAAATGCAGGAGCGTCTGATACAGATGCAACATTAGTTTTAGTCATTGCTGTGTCTTTAGCAGTTACTGTGTCGTCTAGACTAAAAGCATCTGCCAAGACTTTAGCATACTCTAAAACCGGGGAATCTGATAAAGAGTAACTATCTGTGGGTACTGCTTTAGCTAGCGCTATAGCAGGAGCATCTGCTACTGAAGCAGCATCTGTAAATTCTCTAATAAAAGTTAAAAGCGTTGTAAGTGTGTCAGTTACAGTCTGAGAATCTGCTATTGATTTTGAAAAAACTACAGCTAATTCTTCAACCATAGTAACTGAATCTGGCAGTGCTTTAGCAAAAGCAATAGCAGTAGCTTCTGTAATTGAAAAGCTATCATCAAAATATCTATCAAGTATAGCTGTTAATAACTTAACATCTACTGCTTGTATGTTTGTATAAGTGGTTAAAATTTCAGCAAATGCATTTGTAGTAATAGCTTTAGCATCGACTTGAGTAACAATTACTTTACTAGACATTAGTCAAAATCGCTTCGTACATTAAATTTAATTAAGTCATAGACAGTTAAAACCTGACTGCTTCCATTAGTAACCTCTATTTCAGCTTCAAAAGTACCGGCTGTTGTAAGCGTTCCGTCAGGAAAAATTATAGTGCATATGCCATTTGTAGCGTCAGTAACGGTAGCGGTAAGCGTTGCAAGTAAAACGGTCTCACCTATTTGCCTAATTCTAACCTTAACAGTCGAGCTAGCTAGGCTTATCGGAGCCCAAGTACTAGAGTCATTTGAGTCTAAAGTCTGTCCAGAAGCCGCAGTATTACTATCTTTCAGCGTAAATGTAAGCTGTGGCAGATTGTCTCCTGTGACAAGCTTTACTGTTGTAGAGTATCCCATTAGTTCTTCCTCGTAATTACCATCTTACTTAACATTTCCACCTTTTTCTAGCCTGTCTTATTCTAGAGTTAGGGTCATTTCTTGTTTTAGCTGAGCTACGTTTAAGCTGACCTAGGGATCTAGCGCAATATGACTTACGTCGTTTTGCTGCTTTGCTTCCTTTTTTAACCTTTCCAGTAACCGCTGTCTTTAGTTTACTACCTGGATTTGCTTTACGATAGGCTCTAACGCCTTTCGCTGTCATGCCAGCTCCAGCTTTTGTTTTACGATAATTAGCGCCTTTTCCTTTAGTGGTCTTACGGATAGGCGTTTCTTTCTTTCTGGCCATTGTACTATTTAATCCCTAAGTTATTTAATACTGGTATACCCCGATAGATATTACCTTCAAATAGCGTTTGATCTAACATATCAACAAACGGTATTTGAGAAACAAAAGGGTTATCTCCTCTATCAACAAACCCATCATACATACTTTTTACTATTGTCCACGGCCCTAGTAACCCTGCTCTATCTACTATTTCTGGTATGTACTCTCCTGTAGACATATGGTCTGACATAAACACATCACCCCCAGCATCAACTCCTGGAAGTAATGCTTGTCCTAAATATTTAAGCCATTCTCTACTTTCTAAGCCTACCATGGCTAAAGGAAGCATAAATCCTGCAGTTAATAAAAGTAACATAGCAGCCCCATTAGCATGACCATCTTCAGCATATCGGTTCTTCATTTCTCGACCAATACCGCCGAGTACAGTAGTCCCGTACGAATAGAAAAAAGATTTTAAAGAAAATACAACTTGAAAGTACGGGCTATTTGCCCAGTTAGGTCTTTGACCGGGGTCTGGTCTAATAATACTTTCGTCTGCAAACTCTCGAATACCATCAGCTATTTTTTTACCGACAGCCGATTCATAAGAAGGAATGCCCCCATTAGTCTTAGACTCCTCTAACCATTGATTAACTTCTTCTGGAGTGAGTCCTAACTCTGCAAGATACCTAGTATTTCTTTCTGTAGGGTTTAAAGCAGAGTTTACAATAAACCGCTTGCCCATGCCGACCGCTACAGTACGAGTAAAATTAGTATACTGAGTAAGCAAAGTGCCTTTAAACCACTTGTCTAAAGCAGAAGTAGCCCATTTTTGTTGCCAATCCAACTCTCCTGGTGACATCCATACAGTACCTATACCATCAGTAACTACGACTCCTAGATCTTTAGAAAGAGTTTTCCATTCATCTAAGTCTCCTCTACGAAGATCTTGTATTAAATCAGCAAAATTTTGAAATTCTTTACCTCTAGTAACAATGGCTCCAAAGTCAGTAAAAGAAGAAAACACAGTAAACGCTAGTGTAGTTAAAGCTGTCCAAAGAGTAGTAACTCCATTAAAAACTTTTAACCCATCTGACACATCTAGCCCATTTCTGCCTAACTGAGCATCAAACGACGCATATAATTTTGACTCTAACTGGCTTCTAGCTGCTTTAACTTGATCAATTTCCGCTTGGGAAGCTGTTGCTGGAGGCATAGGGTGGTTTTCATCTAGCACTTCGTTAACTAATTTAGTTAACTCGTCTATGCCGCCTCTACGTTCAAACTCTACTTTTTTAACAATGTGATACAAATATGGGACTAACGCAGCCTCAGGTGACTCTAATATAGTATTTACCGCGTTATTAGCCTGCTCAAATTCTCTAATAGTTTTAGTATTTAATGCAGCAAGTGTACGTTTTGCAGCAGCTGTCATAGCCACCGCTTCTATTCCGTTGCCTTCAAACACAGAAGGGATATCAACGCCTTCGTTTTGGTAAGCGACTTGTAGAATGTTAGATACTATTTCATCAGCTTGTTTTATAACTTCTTGATTAGTAACGGATTGTCCTTGTTCTTTAGCTACATGTTCTAGTATTAAACGTCTGAACAACTTAGGATTTTCTGCTATACCAGCTAGATTTAATTTACGTGGGTGGTAATCCTGCAATCTACCTATTTCAAACCAAGGCTGATTAGTTTCAGGATTAGTAATGTAGTCGTCGTACAAAGACTCAAAAAATAAACGTACTTGTTTAGCTTTGCCAGTAAGATCTTCAGTAGCAACTGTGTCATCTTCTGCCAATTTAAGTATATTTACTACTTCATCACTAGACCATTGTGTAATAGGAACCCCAAGAATAGTTTCTAACTTGCTAGCAAGCTTGTTACGCACTACAACTCTTTCGTTGTTAAAGCCTCTAACGCCGACTGTTTGAGATTTTTTATTCCAAAAATTAGCAAGCTTTTCACCAGCAACCCCAAGACTTCTATAAAAAGTAGTAACCGGTGCAGCATACTCTACAAATTTCTTTATCCAAGAACTAGGTTTGTTTCTAAGTATTTTAATAGCTTCTTTTTTATACTGTGTTCTAAGTTTAGGAGGCACCGCTTTATTAACTTCATTAACTATGTCATCAACGATGGCTTTATCTTCGACCGATACCCTTCCTTCTGCTTTGTCTTTTTTACCCGCCTGTCTATGAGCAGCTAATACTTTATCAAAATAAACTTCAAATGTTTGATTGAGCTGCAAACGTTTAGTTCCATCAAAAATCTTTTTAAGCAAATCAGCTATTCTTTTAAAATAACTGTCAACGCCGTTTTGTGCTTTTTTCCTAGACGCAGAAGCCACTTGATCCGCATACCATTCAATAAAACTGTCTTGGGACAAATTATTACTGTACTGAGCTGCAGATGTTTTATATTCATTCCATAAAAGTTCACCTAGTTTAGTAAGTGATCCGTCGGGTTTAAATAAACTTTCTTGTTGCTCTGATAGTACAACATGCCCCATTTCATGTAGTAGTGCAGTTACACCAGTAGAATCAGTGCTACTCACAACAATTAAACTAGTTTTTAAAAAACTATTTTCTGCTTGTGTAAACGAAAAACCTTTTTTATCTGGGTTATTCTTAAATTCTTGTAATTCTTTTAATAAGGCGTTTCGAAATTGTTCTAAGCTATTTGGCGTAGCTTTATCAGAATTAAACAAAGGTTTTAAGTCGTCTATGTTTTCTGCTAGCTTTCTTATTTCTTCTGCAGTAAATACTCTAGGTGTTTTTTTAAATCTATATATTTTTTTAAAATCTTGTAATATTTTATTAAATATATTAAGTTTTGGTCTTTTTCTACCAGATACTCCTGGCGCTGTTTCTTCGGTAATTCTATCTTCTGTTCCTAATTCTTTACTTTCTCGTTGCTCAACGACATTCAATCTGTCCTGTAAGTCGCCAACAACTATTTGAATATCTAGTTTGCTAATTGGGTCTGCAGTATAGTCTACTGGAAAATTTTCAGATTTTAAGCCTTCTGCTACAACGCCCCCTATCGAAGTTTCAAAGTAAGCTCTATCTATTCTGGTAAACAAGTCAAACAGCGCTGGTTGCGCTTGTATTAGGTCTAAATCTGCATCATTTAGATATACTTCTAACGCAGCTATATCTTCAAGGATGCTAACAGTATAGTCCGAACCAGGAGTAGGGGCTGGTAACTCTACATCCATTACCTCTTTATAAGATCGTACGTTTACGTCATCTCTATTATTATTTATTGTTTCTTCTATAGGGTCTACTTTTCCTATATCAACTAAAGAAACTGCATCGTTTACATTAGAGTTTGTGCTAGGCAGTACTGAAATTGTAGTTTTGTTATTTCCGGTTTTACCAGTATGTGCAAGTATAGCCTGCAGACCTGCAATAATAGCAAGTTTTCGTAAGGCTCCTTCCTGAGTTCCTGCAGATTGTTGACCTTCTACTAAATATTCGCCTCGTTTAACTTCTAGCGTTCTTCCTAAAGCATATATCAGTGACAAGGGCACTACTTTTTGCCTAACTACTGTTCCGTCTGGCGATGTTTCTGTTACAACAAACCGAGCACCTCGTGCTTTTAATGTAGCAGGTAGGATGTTAAACATCTTATCGACCATGTAGTTAATAAAATTAGCAGTACCTAATATTGTTTTATTGTCTTGTTGATAGCTAATAACTTCGGGCGCTATAGAATCAACTTCGGTAGTTATAAAAAATCGTACTCCAGTCGGCGTATTAAACACATCGAGATTAATATCTAGGTCAGGATAAGCTACTTTTTGATCATACAATTTAATTAACAAAGCATCTGACATATAGTCTTTATACCGTCGCAGTAAATCTGCTTGAGGACTATCCCCAAACAAGTCTAGTAATCTTTCAAAAGCACTATTGCCTTCTTCTGAAAAATACTTACGAGGATCTCTGTCCCTACCTGCGTAATTGTCTATAGCGTACCCATTAGGGGTTCCAAGAGTTTGATCTACTTTTCCGTCTCTAGGCTTATTTAGGTTGTTAAAACTATCTCTGCTTTTTACTGGGGCTATTCTTTCTAGTTCTGTATCTAGCTCAGAAGAAACACGAGCTCCAGGAATCTCTGCTTGTCTGTTTTCTAGTAAAACTTTTAAGTCGCTTTGTGCTGCTCTAGCTGCTTGATATCCGGGATTCGTTGTATCTTTAAGTGCTTCAATAGCGGTTTCGTTTAATGATACAGTTCTGGTTTCTTCATTTATGTCTAGCTGAGTTTCATCTAAATCAACGGCGCTAACCATAGATACTGGAGTTCTTAATCTAACCGATGTAACGTTATCTGGAACAGTTGTTGCTGTCTCTTCTCCTTCTACTGTGGCTCTGTCGTCTCGAACTTCTCCTAGGTCTTCATCCCTAATTTCCATTGACCTAGCTCTAGCTGCAAGTACTTCTTCTGGCGGTAAAACTTCTAAAGAAGCTCCTTCACCTAGTTTATTAACAAAAGTATTAGCGGCTTGCACCGAACGTTCTTGTGTACTGTCGTCTACTACTTCTTCAAAAACAACATTACCATCTTTATCTTTTACTTGAACTACGCCAGTAGGTACTTCAGGCTTAGTACCGGCATACCCTAAGTAAGTAGCTATTTTTTCGTCAAATGCGTTTTGCTCTTGGCTAGTATTAGCCTCTTGTAAATCTTTAACAACTTGTCGATTAGCAGACACTACAAACCCTCTGCCTGGAACGTATCCTACAAATCCACCGCCTTTAAGTTCAACTTGCAAATTAGGACTTGCTTTTGCTTGATCTAACGCTTCATTGTTTACTGCGTTGTTTTCACTAGCTCGATAGGTTTCTTCGCTAGTCTCTGGAATAAACGCAACTTGTTTTTCACCAACTTGAGGGCTTAAAGCTACGCCGACTTGTGCGTTTATATCAGAAGCAGCCTCAGGAGTAGGATCTCCTAAAGTAGTGTCATTAAGATTAGTCTCTGCTCCTTCAGCTTGTGCATCAAGTGCTGAATCATATTTTGCACTGACCATTTGTTTTGCTTGGTTAAATACAGATCCTGCAGCACCACCTGCTCCACCAACTGCACCGCCGCCAAAAAATCCTACAAATGCAGCTTCTGCTAATCGCAACTGTGCTTGTTCTTTAGTGTAAGTATCATCAACGGATATACGTTGCGCTACGTTGATACCTTCTTGTAAAAATTCCGTAACACCTTCGCCTGGAGCAGCCGTTGCAAATGCTTTGGTAATATCACTGGCTAGTCTTTTATATCCTAGTGGTGCGCCTTCTTTTGCAGCTTCTTTTAATGCTATTTTAGCCACGGCTTTCGCCATGATAGTTTGACCTGTAACATCTAGCGCAGCTATTGGTGCACCTATAGCCAATGCTTGAAAGGCTCGTTCAGGAGTCAGTTCAACTCCAGCATCTTCAAATTCACCAAATGAAGTACCCGCTGACACCGGATAACTAAACCCAAGCGCCCCTGCCTGCGCCCCTCGTTTAGCAAACGTACCTACTCCGTTTTTAGCTTGATAGGCCTTGTATGCGTTTTCTAATAACTCTGTGCCATCTTTGTCTAAGGGCCCAGCTGCTTGTTTTTTTACTTGATCAGTAATAATTTTATTAAGAGCTTTTTTGCCAGAACGATTAATTGCAACTTTACCTAACGAGGCTATTACTGCTCCAGTAAAACCACCGCCAATCGCACCTACTAAGGAAGGCGTTATTTGTCCTACCCCTTTAGCTACCTGTGTAAAAAAGTTACCAAACGTAGGTTGCTCTAACAAACTCTCAAACGTAGGTAAATCTTTAGTAGCTGCAGCTGCTGCAGAACTATCTGTTTGTGCTTGCTGTAAGTTTCTTTGAAAGCCGTACTCGTCCCCTGTAATACTATCAAACGCAGCCTGTAGATAATTTATATCGGCCGCTATTCCAAAAGCGCCACTTTCATAACCTGCTTTAAATGCATCAACTAATGATGGATCTTTTGAATAGTCTACATCAACATTAATTCTAGAGGTTGGATCAGTTATTGAATCTATAGTACTAAAAGGACTAGTGGGATCAGCAATGCCTGCTTCTGCAAGCCTATTAGAAGCCCCAAAAGGAGAAGTCTCGTTATACAGATTAATCCCAGTTGTTACATTAGTAGGTTTAGGCTGTTTAGTATTAATGGGGTCAGCCATTATTGCTGCCGTTGTTGATTTTCAAGAGACTTTATTCTAAGTAAAGATTCCATAACTTGTTTTGCTAAAGCTTTGTTGGAATCATTAGCAATATCTCCTAGACTAAAGTTCTTCTTTGTATTTCCAAATCTAACTGATGTTTGATCAGTTATCCCGTTCTCAGCCCCTTCAAGATTAAGTTGGTCAAAGCCAATCAAAGAAGTTGGATCTCCATCAACTTTAAAAAATTCTGTAAAAAATTCTTTAAAGCTACCTTCATCTCTGTAAAGCTGTACTTTAATAAATTCTGTAAGAACTTGTTTTTCTTTTCGTGCCAGATCATTTAATGCTGAAATATTAACTGCACCGTTAGCGTTAGCTTCCTCGCCAAGTCTCTCATTTGCTGTTTGTAAACCTGCAAACGTGTTTGCAAAGGAACTTGACATTGCTTGAACATCCTCCGGTGTTTTATCACTCGCTATAAAGGCATTAGCAGCATCTGAAATTTTGGAAGCATCAACTTTATCAACAATAGTGTTTACTGCAGTTCTAGCTGTTCTTCGCTCGGCTGCTGTCGGCGGAGTATAAGTTGCGGGTAAACCTTCTCCTACGTTAACAAGTTGTTGCACTAAGGATCTTTGCTCAGCAGACCCTGGTTTAGTACCGATAAAAATAGACATCTTAAGCGCTGCTGTGTGACGATCTACTCTATCTAGTTTTGCAAGATCTCTTACATCCGAAACCCCATTATCCGCTAAAAACTCTTGTAGTTCATTACGATCATTTTCTGTAAAACCGCCCTGAGGAATCTCAATACCTGTAAAAAGCTTTAACATATTTTCATCCGAAACGTTGCTAAGTTTGCCCTTAACTGTTTCAGCTGCTTTACTGCTATCTCCTGGAGCTAGAAAAGTAGCAACAGTAGCTGAAAGTAATTCATCAGTAAGTTTTCTAGGAAGATAAGTACCCTGAGGATTTTTTCTTTCTTCTTGAGGCACTTCTCGTGCACTAACCATAGCTTTCTGCAGCGCGTTTAATCTCTCAGGCCGTTCTTTAGTAGCTTCGATTACGTCTTCTAAAAGACCTACTCTTTCTTTGCTATTAAATATGTCAACAAAATCATCAGAATCTCCTTCAAACCCAGGAAGCTTACTAAGATATGTTCTGGTTTCTCTTATAAACTGCCCTCGACCCCCCTTAGTCGATTTTGAACTAGGAAGTAAAAGGGGCTCTTCAGAACTACCATAAAAATCCGTGTCACCAACAGTGCTTGTCTCTACTTTATTTTCTAAGGTAGGTGCTTCGTCTCCCTTACTTTTAACTTCTGCTGGGTCCGCATTTAAAGCTTTTCTGTACGCAGCCTCATCGTTATCATAAAGACCTAAGCCTATCCTTCTTACTTCTTCATCAGTAATACCGCCGTTCTCTAAACCCCTTAAATATGGAACAAAATCTGCATTCATTTGTTTTGCTGCAGCTTCATCTGCAGATGCGGTTAGGATCGCTTGACGATCTGTCAATGATCTTATAACAAACTCTCTTTCTTTGTCTGAATTTTTTATTCTTTGTTCTAGCTCTCTATATTGATCAGCGCGACCTGGACCGCCTAACGATGCTGGAAATTTACCTGCAAAATCAGCTTGTATATTTTTTGGTAGTGATCCATCAACATTCATAACTCTAGCTAATCTACTAGTAAACCTTACGTTAAAAGCTTCTTCTAGTTGACTTTGACTTAAACCAGCTACTGGATCGTCACCTGCATTAGTAGCTCCTATAGTAAGAGGTACTTCCTCTCCTCTTTCATCTGTGGCAGTGATATTAAATGTACCTTCTTGTTCACCTGGTAGTATTCGATTAAGTGTTAATTCTTGATACTTATTCGACGCTGGCATCCAGCTAGTAAACTTAGTACCCTTTGCAACTTCATTAATGTTGTTATAATCTTCAGCAGTAGCACCATCAAATGAAAATTTTGGTACACCATCCTCTATAACAACAAAATTTTTTATTTTTTCATAATCTGTTGTAAGAGCGCCCGTAGCTATTGCATTTAATTGAGCAGCATCAGCTACTGAAGTACTTCTTCTACTGTCCGCTAATCTTGCGCTATTGTTAAGTAATCCTACAGGGTCAAATGCCTTTAAAAGAGTAATGCCGGGATTTTGTGTAGTGGCCATTTCTATATAATCCTATTAAATTGCAAACGCCATAAGTCCTGCAGCTGCAATACTTCCTATAGTATTAATCCGTGATGCTTTAGCGTTTGCTTTAGCTGATTGATAAGCTTGATTACGAGCGGCTGCATTTTGAGCTGCGTTTCCTAAACCGCCTAACGCTGTAGAGTAGGTATTACTACTAACAGCCATTAATCTACCTAAAGAACTTCTGTTTTGTTCAAACTGATTTAACCTAGCGTTGTTAATGCTTCCAGCAGTAGCTAGGGCTTCTCCTCGTAAACTAGCATTATCTCTTGCTCTACGTTGAGCAGGAGTTAAAGACACTCCATATCTTTCTTGGTTACGCCGAACAATGTCTCTACTTAGCTGAGCTAGCCTAGGAGCATCTGCTTTAGCCGCATCAATCAAACTAGTGTCTGTTAGAGCCTCATTAACTGCATCTTTTCTTAGTTGACCATATTCATTTTGTTGCCTTAAGAACTCATCACGAGTTATGTTGGCATAGGTCATTTCAGGGTCATCGACCGTAGGTAAATCTGCAGCTGTATAGGTATCATTATTATTGCTGGTAGCAGTTGAAGGGACACCAAGCGTTGGTATACCTAAAGGGTTGGTATTAGAAGAAGTGTTTGTATTCTGCTGTGTATACGGATTTGGTGTATCACTAGTCAACCAACTTTCTGTGTTATCAGTAACCATAATTATCTTCTTGTTCTTCTAGGTAGTGTTCTATTACCAACTGCTCTAAGTCTATCACCAAAACCTGTAGCGAGGTCTTGTTCAAATACTAAAGGGGCTACTTGGTCTTTTCCATAACCATAGTCTGCTGGAGCATCCCGCATTGCAGCAAAATCAAGTTGACCCATGCGCCCTTCATTCCTATTTGGGGTAAAAAATTTACCGCCGCCTTGTACATTTCTAATGCCAGTATTCGCTAAGCTACCTAACACATTAGCTCCTGCATTCAAATACGAATTACGTACTGCTAATTTATTTCTAGCGTCAGTAAGTACATTAGTTCTGCCAATATTAGCACCTGTAGCTAAGTTACTAGAAAGTGTACCTGATCTATTAGTAATAGCTTCTAAAGCATCTGACATCATACCTGATTCTAGGTTGCCACCTGCTTTAGTAGCTGCTACGTTTTGAGACACCATAGCTGCGTTCCATAAAGAAGGCACATCTGACATGCGGGACGTTTGATTATATAAACTGCCTCCGGATGCTTGATCCATAGCTTGAGCTACATCTGCGCTAGCCCTACCAGTAAGAGTAGAGGTTATATCTCTTTGTGTATCCGCTACAAACCTATCTTCAGCCGGTTTAAATACTTTATTCCATTCATCATACTGAGCTTTAGCAACTGAGGCTTGTAATTTTTCTCCTGGGCTTGGAGCGTATTCTTTCTGTTTTGGTTTAGACATTATTATTTCCTATCTCTAACCTGTACGTCGAAGACGTAACTTCCATACCAATACTAGTATATAGTCTTCCTAGAGCTTTTGTAGTAGTACCGGTTTCAAGATACTTACAGTTTTCACTAACTGCTAGTTTTCTAAAATACTCTATGTATTCTTTTATGTTCTCACCCGTACGTATTTCAGGGGCTACCCAACATAACCACAAATACATCGTTCTCTCTAAAGAAAATTCATCTGTAGATATTTTTAGCACTACAAATTTAGATTTTTCTACAGTAATTAAATGTGATTCTCCTGCAATACAACTCGCATACACATCTTCTGGTCTATACGTTAGTGTTGGTTGATCGCGAAGTATTTCTTTAACACCCTGTTTAACCCAATCCCACTCTGCTCTAACATCACTTACGACAGGTGCTACAACCTCTCGTTTAATATTAACTGCAGATTTAGGAGCTACTAATTCCATTAAAATGATAACCTTCTTCCAGCATATTTTTGATATCTACGTTTACTAGAGGTTAACCCGCCGTATTCTACTTTACCGACAGCTGGCGTATCTCCTCTGCGGGCTCTTTGCTCTGCAGCAACAACGCCTTCGTTGTAGAATCCATAGTACACACTAGCTGAATTTACATCTGACCATTCTTTTGCTGGCATTCTTAACAGTCTACCAACAGTTCCATTTATTATAGTGTCTCTATAGTCAGACATAACTGTGTCATCACACGATACAGAAGTATAAGTAGGCTTCAATGCTACCCGAACAATCAAACCATTAGTTTTACTAGCACTGGGAACTGGTGCGATCCACAATGTAGTTAGGTTATTTTTAATAATATATTCAGGAGTTCCTGTTTGGTTACGCCAATCGGGTACTCGTTGCTCTAACATGCCGCTAGAAACGGGTTCTAGTGCATCACCATCATAAACACCCCATACAATTTTATGTACACTAGTGCTTAACGGTGCATCAAACTCATATTCGTACACGTTTGAAACAGTACTTATCGGATCTAGCTCATGTTGATAAACTGATGCTTTCTCACACAGCTCGATTACTGAAGATCTAATGTTTTGTATTCCTAACGCATCAGGACAACCGGGTACCATTGGAAGTATTTCCGGTAATAAAGATTCATATGTAGTAGCCATTTATAATCGTCCCCCCATTACTGGAGGCGGCACTGCTGTAGGTGCTGACACCGTAAAATTAGGTGATGTAACAGAATCTATTTGAGTCTTACCTGCTACAGAAGTCATAAATAACTGAAAGTGCGTAGTTGCCCTTTGCTGACTGGCCGTTTCAGTTTCTTTCATGTAACCACGATATAACACATAGTCTAAAACAGCGTTTGCAAATACATCGGGTACGCCTAGATTAGCGTCAATCGCAATCGTAGCTGGATTTGCAGAATAAACTAGCTCTATGTAAGCACTACCCGCTACTCCTGGGTACACATAAAAATTTCTAGGGTCTTCTTCAGAGTACATATAGTTCTTAACTATATTAGTATGTTTAGAGTATCCGGCTACTGTTGGATCATGCCAATTAGGTTCTTGTGTATCGAGTGCATCACGAGATACTAACCGTATTGCAGTTTTTCCAGTGCCCCCAGAAGCTGCAGACATGTTCCTAATTACTTTTAACAACCTATTTCCCCCCGCAGGAATAGACTGTTTAGTTCCAGTAGCTAAAGTGATAGTAGTATTTGTAGCGGTAGCGTCTGGTTTTAGTAATGCAATCTCTCTTTGTGCATCGTTAAGCCAAAGTATAAGCTCTGCTGCAGTCCAACGTATATTAGAAGTATCTTGAAATATAAATTCGGCTCTGTCTACAACGCTTTGTGCAGTAACACTCATAATTTACCTCAACGTGAATTTAATGCTTCTTGCCAAGCAGCTTCTCTTTCGTCGGTTAACACCGCCTCTCCAAATGCTTTATTTACGATAGTAGCTCTGGGAGTTCCATCTGCTTTAAAGTTATCAGGATCACCTTGATCTCTGATTTTAACCAGTACTTCAACTAGTTTTTCAAATCTGTCAGTAGTTTCTTCAGGTTCTACAGCAACTTCTACAACATCCTCTACTTCAATTACAGAACTTGTAGTTGTTTTTTCAGCTGCATCTTTAACCTCTGTTGCTCCTTCTTGTAGAGCAAGTAATCCTATCTCAGAAGATACTTCCTTAGTTTCTCCAGGTTCGAATAACACAACAGCTCCAAATAAAGTAGCTACTCTTATGTGTTTATCTGTAGTAATTTTCATAACTATTCCTTTAGTTAAAAATGACTCCCCCGATTAAGAGGGAGCCACAGTTTTTTTACCCAGCTATCATCACTCTCATAGTAACAGTTACTGCAGCAACACCTGTTGCGGGTGCAGTAGTTACTTTAAGATCAATAGTGTCGTCAGCTGTATAGGTATGTCGCATAGATGCGGCTTCAGCGGCGGTATCAATACCTTGTCCAAGACGAACAAAGCCACCTGCTTGGCCTATAGTGCTTGCGGAAATATAACGATCAGCATCGTCTCCATCTCCGACTGCAATAACAATGGCTGGTGAGCCATTAGTATCAGCATCTGTTTCCATAAGAACTTGCACATCTAAGACGCGCTCACCCTCGAACACCTTGACCATTTGAACAATGTCGTTCAAAGCCCAAGCTGCGGAAGTTACCCATGTAGTCTCTCTAACACCAATCATTCCATCAGGAAATGGTTGAAACAGAGAGTTAGACGATGTTTCTGGAGCTGTAAATGTAGCCATCTAAACGTCCTCCTAGTAGGCAGTATCAAAAGCAATAACACCAAAATCCTCTACGGAACTGTTGTAATCACTGTTGTACTTTGGTTTACGAAGACCGAAGATCTTACCAATACTGATACCCTGTTGGTTACCATAATCAAAGTTATCTTCGACAATTTCAGGAAGGCCAATATCCGCCATCGCAAGGGCTTGAGCACCACAAAATAGAGCTCGTGCACCATTAACATCAGCATCAGCACCCCATTTGTAGCCCGCAGCTCCAGCATTTGAAGAGGTTCCAGTTGTAGCATTAGCAGTATTAAAGACATGACGATACTCATGTATTACAACACCATCTACTAATACACTAGAAGACCCTGCAAACAACTCGTTCTTAGGCCCACGGATACCCGCGCTTCGAACGTTGGATAAGAAGTCACTATCAAGTTTCAACTTAGCCATTTGCTGAGGAGTTACAAACATATGGAAAACTTCTTCTCCACCTGCTCCACGAAGACCACGGATGTAGTTGTCTTTAGCGTAAGCTTTCAACTCAACAATACATTTGTATTGCATTGTATCGGCAGCAACTAGAGCAGTTACATCACCGGCAGACAATCCGTTGGTAGCATCCCAACGTCTGTGACGATTAGTGGTAGGTGCAGACACATCACTAGCAAACTCAAGGTCAGCTAATTCATGTCCGGCTGAAGAACTTGTAGTTCTTAGCGCACCGCTAGTTTTTAAAGTGTAAGCAACACCAGAAAGCGTTAAGAACGCTAACTGATCCATACGATCAGCAATAGCATAAGCTAGTGCGTCTCGGCTAGTTTCTCTGAAGTTTACAACAGACTTTTGATCGGCTAAACGACCTGCAACTCGGTTTGCGAATCGTAGTTGGTCTAGTTCGATTGTTAAGTCATACGCACGGAGGGCTTCTTCGTTCCCTTCTAGCGTGTTGTCGCCAGTAATACCGTCTCCGGTCATATCAGCTAGTAAAGTTATGACAGCTTTGGTTCCCTTTTCACTTTTAGTTAGTTCAGTGATCCGTTGTACCATAGCGTTTTGCCCAGTTCCTGCGAACTGATTGATAAATGAAAAGTTGCGAGCAACTCTCCAAAAATCTCGACTCCAAGCCGTTAGTTGGTTTGAAGTCAAAGCTGCAAAATTAGTATTAGCCATCGCTATATACTCCTATTTATTACAAGTTTTAACTCAAAATTTCCCGTAGCCAACTTTTGGAGTGGCAAATCCGCCTTTTATCGTAAAGGAGACGGTTCTACATACTTTATGGCGTATGAATCCAATATGTTTAACGCCGTATCCGGCGGAAACGTTATCTTACGGTAACGACCTCGGTTTAATATCGCTTAAACTGGCGAATCTGTGAAAAGGTTAACAATCTCAACCATATAGTGCAAGCTATAAGATATCTCCTCTCATTCTTTTTAGTGTTGCCTCTGGTAAAGCATTGAATTCTTCTTCTGTCATGGTAGAAAAATCAGACTCTGGCTTCTCGCCATGTGCAGAACTGCTCTCTCCTGGAAGTTCTGGCGGTTGAGCTTCTGCTGCTTTTAACTTTTTAGCATTATTAGCGCGTTTTTTAGCTACTTCGTCTACCGCTGGCTTAGCTTTAGGAGCAGATAATGCACTTTCTGGCGCTTGATCTACTATTCCTCGGTCTTTTATTACAAAACTACTGGCTTTTGCCAACGCATCTACCGGAGTAAACCCCTGAGTTATAAATGCATCACGTAAATCTACTACTTCTTGAGTAGCTTCAGTATCAAATGCCTCGTGATTCTGGTTAAACATAGGAAAATTAGCTTCTAGCTCTGCAGCTGCCTGTTGCAATGCGTTTGCTTGGTGGCTTTCTTGCACAGTAAGCCCCATTTTTTTCTCAAACTCATACTGCATTTCAGCTTTTTCAGCTGCTCTGATTTCTTTTCGCAGTGCTGCGGCTTTAGCCGTCTCACCTTCAAGAACGAATTCCTGATATTGAGTTTCTTTAGCATCGTAGTCATAGGGTTCTGGGGCTGCAGCTTCTACAGTCTGCTGAGCCTGCATTTCTTCAAGCTGTTTTTGCAATGCTTTTTGTTTAGCAAGCACCGCGTCTAGCCGTTCTTTTGGAACCATAATCTTTTTTGGCTCCGGTTCTGGCTCTGCTTCTGCAACAGGTTCTTCAACCTCGGGTTCTTCAACAGCTTCTTCTGTTTCGGCTACTGTTTCCTCCTCAGTCTCGGGTTCTTCAGTAGTTTCTTCTGTTTCAGCTACTGTTTCTTCCTCAACTTCAGGTTCTTCAGTAGTTTCTTCTGTTTCAGCCACTGTTTCAGCTGGAGCTTCTTCTTCATCCATAAAGTTTAGGTCTAGAGTTTCTGCTTCCTCAATAGGGTCTGCTCCTACTCTAGCGTCAAATACATTTTCATTGTCAGCAAGATCATTTGCTTTTACTTCAGCCATTTCTATCTCCTAGATTACTTTCTGTTATAAAAATTTTTACAAGTGCTACACACTTTTACTACTTATGCTTTCAATACCCGTAAGACCGCTTTGTACTTCTTGCAGTTTTCTTTTTCTTTGAAGTCATTTTAGGTTTCTTTTTCTTAGATACCATTGATTTCTTTTTTGCTGGTGATCTTTTAGCCATTCCGTACATTTTATTCTCCTTATTGAACAGTGTTTAATGGTGGTGGGGCTACTGGTTCATTTTGCGTTTGCTTAGAAGCAGTGCTCATTGCAGTACTGGCAAGTTTAGCAGCCGCAGCTGTTTGTGTTTGTCCTTGCCTAGTTTGATTAGTTAGCGCAGCAAGTTCTCTGCGTAACTGTAATTCTTGCATCTTCATTTCTAGTTTACTTTGCATCTCAGCTACCTCTATCTGTGGCCTAGCTTGGGTATCTTGAGCTTTAGCCATGTTAACTGCTGCTTCACTTTGTAGTTTACGCACTTCCGCATCTAGTTTAGCAATCTCAAGCTGCAAACTTTGCATAGCCATTTGCTGTTGCATGGCCTGTACTTCCATTTCTGCTTCTGATGGAGGCTCTTGACCAGTCAATACGCGGATACGTTGTGCCAATTGTTCCTTTCTGTTGAGATGTGAGTACTCAAGTATCGCATCGTCAGGTATAGCAACTCCAGCTTGACGTAAACTTAGTGCTTCAGCAAACTGCAATTCATCGAAAGTATCGCGAGCAGGCGCGGTAGACACGACGACATCATATTCTCCAAGTGTAAGATCATTTAATATCTGTCCTTCTGGCGTAACTTCGTTAATTACCATTGGTTCACTAGGTTTTAAGGGGTCTTCTTCATTAGTAATCATTACTACACGTTCTTCTGTGTAATAATTTTGCACTAAGTCCAATACTTTCTCTGCTAAATACTGCCGTGTCTTCTTTAAGTTATCTAAAGGCACTTGAATCATTACCGCGCCACGATTTTGTTTAGCTTGAATGGCTATGCCTGATACTTCTGGACTATCCGAGCCTAACATAGAGTCATTGATGCCACTTATAGTCTGTATATTTGCAGCAGCTTTTTGACTTATACGATCTAAGCCTGTTGGCACCTGACTTGGGTTAATTTTTACAGGAGGAGTAGAGCCTCTATTGTACTCAAGCACTAATCCGGTTTCAGCACCGTGTTCTTCTAGGTCTTCTACCTGCATATTAGTCAACGACCCACTTTCTACCATCCAACCACTGTTAGCTGTCGTGTTTACTATGTGTAATTCTTGACTGGAGATCTTATTTAGCTGTTCTTGTGGCGAAAGTAAGTTACGCACCATGCCAAATGGTCGTCCTCTACGAAAATATGCAAAAAACGGCACAATAGTAAAGTCATTATACGGCGACCACTCGTCATGCAGTACTACTTGGTCACAAGTTACTGTCCATCTAACGCGCCTACGCATTTTTGTGTAAATTGATAGGTTATGTTCTTTAGCAAACTTCTTAGCTTTAGCTTCTGACCAATTATCTGGCACAAAACGTTGGTCACCAGACTCCATATCTATAAAACAGTCTGTTTTTACTAGTTTTCTGTGCTGTCTTTCTATAATTCTTAACGCTCTAACGTTTCTATAGTCGTCAGTGTCTGGTATTGGCGCTGAAACGTAGTCTTCTATTGCGTCATTGTCCCCAAAAGTGTTTTCGTAGTACTCAACGGAGTCTCTGCCGTAGCTATTTCCATTTTCTGCAATAAACCGCAAACGTTCTGCAGGTTTTTTACCGTACATTTCTTCTATTTCGTCAAGTGTCATCCATTTAGTCTCGAATACTTCGTTCCAAGACTTAGGATCTGAATTTTTTGCATCTGGATCGATTATAATATCCAAAGGATCTTTGCACATGATGCGAACTTCGCCTTCAATGTGATCAGAAAAGTCTATGCGCACATCAAAGTACCCACGACCGTCCATTATTAACCCATCAGAGAACACTTGTTGCTCTAACCAATCAAGTTTATTGTTATCTGCAATCTGCATGTACAAACGAGTAAGCACATCTGCTATTTCTTGGTCGCCACCGCGTCTTGGTTTGAATCTAATATCAGCTCTACGAGTTGACTGCTCACCAAGTACTGTATTAATCGTAGGTAAAATAGTATTAATCGTTAATGCAGGTCTGCCTTCAGCATCAAGCGCTGCAATATCTGTAGAATCCCATTGTTCGCCCTGATAATACGCATCACATTTTTTAGCTAGGTCTACATAGTCTAAATGACCATTATCTCGGGCTCTTACGTACCTATCCCACTGCGTTCTTGATATAACTTCTTCTTCACCAGGGGACATTTTGCGTTTTTTAGGTAGTATTGCCATTATTTATGCTCTCATAGCAGTTTTTATTCTTGGATCTTTAGAAAGGGTTTCAAGTTTATCTCTCCATGAGGGTTCTTGGACAATACGCTCTGAAAAAGAACTAAATTCTGTCATCATTAACCCTACCCATGCAAGTGCATCCACTTGGTCGTCATGTATACCATTAGGAAACCTTAATAACTCAGCTACTAATGGGCCAGTAAACACTTCGTTCTTTGGTAAGAACACCATACCCTGTTGCATACGTCCTTGTATAGCCCTAGCTCTAGCTTCTTTATCTCGTCTTCCCGTTTTCAAATCTTTAATGTAGGCTTCGTATAGCCCACGTTCACGTATACGCTTTTCTAAAAAAGGCCCTAACGCCATTTCTATATGACCTTTTTCGATACCAACAATAGATGGTCGCCATAGTTCATATAAATCTAGTATACGCTCTACTAATTCGAATCCATCAAATCTACCACGAACTACGTCCATTAGGAATAGTCTATCGTATTCATCTACCCCCACAACTATCCCAACCGAGTAATCGTTACGATCTTTTTGACCAATCGCTAAATCCCATGCGCAATAGTACCGCATACGATCTTCATCGATATCATCGGGTTCAAAATACTGTATCATCTCTCGCGTAAAATAATCACCATCATCTGATACAGGATTTTGTTGATATAACGCTGACCAATCCCGGGGCCCTACAGCTTTGCGGATTCTATCTAGCGCTTCTAAATTGTAACGTTCCTCGTGCAGCGGATCGCCTTCGTTACGAAACTTTTCATCTGATTCTGCAACCGCTGGATATCGTACAACTTCCCATTCATCTCCACCTTCAGTAGTTGCTTTTAGCAATCTACCTGCTAGGTCGTCATCGTGCCACCTAGTTAAAATAACCAATATGCCGCCACCTGGAGCAAGTCTAGTATAAGCAGTAGAAGTGTACCAATCCCAACTGGAATCTCTATTATGTTGAGACTCTGCATCTTCTCTGTTTTTTACTGGGTCATCAATTAACAATACGTGCGCACCTTTACCCGTGATACCACCGCCGACACCAGCAGATACATATCCACCGCCACCAGTAGTCAACCAAGCTTCAGCTGACTGTGAATCCGGATCAAGTCTTGTAGGAAACGCAGTTTTATAAGAAGGTTCCCGCAACAGTTGTCGCACTTTCCTACTAAACCCCATAGCAAGCGCTCCTGAGTATGAACACCCAATAAACTCGTGGGTTGGGTTTCTACCAAGATGCCATGCAGGAAAAGCTACGGAAGCTAATGTGCTTTTGCCATGTCGGGGGGGCATGAACAACATTAACCTAGGTGATTTTTTATTCACCACATCGTAGCTAAACTGCTCTAATCGTTTGCATATATCTTTATGCACCCAGCCTGCAGAATAATCTGGGTTAAAACGTTCTACAAAAGGCAATATCCTTTTGCGCGTAAGAAATCTAAGTGCTAGTTCTTCTCTGGCTTTTATATCTGCCGCAGTTTCTTCTGGGGGATCAGGTTCTACTGGCTCAATAACTTTAGGAGTTGGCAGAGCTTCTACTAAATCTGCTTTGCAATATGCACACAGCTGGTCGTCATCAGAGTATAGAGTTTCCGGATGTAAGTTATGACATCTCGTACATTCTAAAGTAGGTACTGCTAACTCTGTCATTTAGCTGGCATAGCTCCGATATTAGGTGTTTTTTTACCGTAGTTCTTTTTAATATCTTCAATAACAATAGGGTTAAGTTTTTTTGCAAATGTGGTTAAATTTATTAATTTTTCAAAATCTTCAGAGGTAGGTGTTTCGCCTTTTTCATACTTTCTCATTAATGCTACTATTTTACTTTCGTTCGAACCACCGGAGTCAACTGCAGTTTCTGACTCTCCCTTTATAAAATTGGCTAATTCCATTTCTCGGTAACCAATAGCATTAAAAGAATCTTGTAATTTTTTGTCACTCGACGTTCTGCGTCCATCGACTAATACATTATAAAGTTCTTGCAATCTATTATTTAACTCGCCTTTTATGTTTTCTGAAGACCTTCCGCCCAGTCCCCCCAACCTTGCTTCAACAGACGATATATCCTTAGAAGATACTATATCGCTTAGTTCAAATAAAGATTTATTGGCTCCATCTTCCCCTACAAAATGCCGATACTCATGCGCAGCTGTAGTAGGGTTTCCCCCATCTGTTACAGTATGAAAAGCATTTTCCATTCTGTCTTCCCTAGCTAAAGGAGAATTAAAATCAAATCCTAATTTTCGTATACTATTATCGCCTGTAACATACCCATATGTTTGACTAAGGTTAGAAGGAGGGGTTTTTTCATAACGCATAGAAACTAAATCATCTGGAAGACTTTTTTTAGCTTTTTCGCTAAGCATAGGGCTCATAGACTCCACTATTCGTCGTGCATTCTGTTGGGTTAAAGCCATTAAATTTTGTTTCTGTGTATCGGTCAAATTATTAGTTGCTAAAACCTTAACGTCTTTCGGTTTAAATATATTGTACCAAGAAGGAGCTCCGGTAAAATACTCAGAGGTATCTGCGCTGTCTGGTAGGTCTGGTAAGTATGGTACTTGGCGATCTAACGGTTCGCCTTCTTGTAAATAGGTATATTCCTCAATACTAAAGTCATTAGCGTGGTCTTTTGGGTTATTCATTCCTGGACGAATAACTTTACTTGCCTCTGCTTTTTTGCGAAGCCCTGCGGTTAAAGCACTATCTGATCCAGTTTCACCTGGAAATGGAACCATAGCCATTATTTTGACATAACCCCAATATTAGGTGCTGTAGTACTAGCTTCTTTAGGGTTTATACCCCCATCAAGCACGTCGTCAAAGAAAGGACTTTTTCCTGCTTGCAGTCTTTCCATAGCGTGTCGTCGAGCCTTATTTATAATATTCATTTCTATAGGATTTTCTTGTATCTTCCATCCAGCTCCTGCTTTCATGCCTTTCATATACTCTACTTCTTCTTCTGTCAAAGTAGGTACTAAAGTAGGTATTTCAATTTTGTTATTATCAACTTCCATGTCGGTAGAAAACTCAGTCATAACCCCACCACTATTGTTTGGTATGGGGCCTAAAAACCCAATTTGAGACTTAAGGGAGCCATCTTTTCTAGTAGCTGATCCTGGATCTCTTTTTTTAGGGGGCTTATATTTTAACTCTCCAAAGCCCTGTCCTAAACTAGGTGGTTCCATTTCCATTTTAGTTCCCCGCAGGTTCTAAGTAATCTTTATCGTGTCCTGCGAGTTGCAGAAGTTCTTCGTCTGTCATGCGTTCTAGTTGTTTCGTGCCGTTAATATTAATATTAACTTGTGTGGCTGAATCTGGCTGATGTAATCCGTGCAATTTACACAGCGAATCTACTGTGCCCTTCATCTCCGTAGCATTTCCACAGGCTGTCCACGTATCCATGTACATTTTATGCGCATTGACCTTAGTAAACTTTACTTCTTCTCTAATTTCTTCGCGTAAATAGGCCAAAGCTTTACTAATGCGATCTGTGTGAACTAAGTTTGTAGATTGCTTACGGTTACTATGTCCGACAGCGCGTCCTGCGGCGGCTATAGTCATACCACTCGCTATAAGTCCTATGAACTTTTCTTCTTGGACACTAAGATCTCCATGATTTAATCCCATATATGGCAATTTTGACTTAATTTCTAAGTCGTCAGGTGCTACATATTCAGTGGGTTGTAGATCGTTGTCCATGTATTTCCTTTTTTAGCTCTGTGTCGGTGTAGATAAAAATAGGTTTCCTATCTTCTAGGGGTAACTCCTGAATAGCATTAGCCCACTCGCGGGTTCTTTCTTCAGAATATCCATATTCCCCAAATAGCTCGACGATTTTATAAAAATCATAGGCAATAACTTCTATGTCACCTACTAAAACGCAGGTTCCTAAGATAGCTTCGTCCAAACCATCTATAGCTACGACAGGTATTAGATTGTCCATAGGCCAAGAATACCTAAAAAATTTTTAAGAAACAAATATTTGCTAAAAAAAATTTTAGAAAAAATTTTGCAAAATATTATTTATGGATCGATGGGTCATTGTCACCCCCTTCCGTGCACAGCCAGCCCCCAGCCCCCGATTTGCATTTTGGAACCTTGTTTTCGTTTTTGTTTCTTGGAACCTTAGACCTCTAGGGGTCCCAGGACGCACGCCCCATGGGCTTAGCTTGTTATCTATTCTTTGAATTTATTATTTAATTTAAAAAATAAGGAGAAGCCCCATGGCTGATACAACATCTACTGAAAAACGTCCAGACGCTAAGTACAGAATACTTAACAAAGCTGGAAACCCCAATGCAAACATTGACCAAATAGCTCTAGTACACGCTCTAGACTGTGGAGATTACGCAGTACGCATACGCTATAGCCACAAGCAAGGTCTTGAACTAGAACATGACTTTACCACCTGTAAGTACGGGGACTTAGCAGAAGCCAAAGCTCAACGAGTTGCCGATAAGATTAACCAGAAAGGTCAAATCCAAATGAAACATTGGGTAAAGGTCTCTGGCAAATGGCTAGACAAACCCGGTTGGGCACCACAAACACTTAAAGCTACAAAGGAGAAATAATAATGTTATACAAACTAACTTGGGAAGAAATTCTAGAGCGACACGCTAACGCCTCAGAAGCATATAGAGACTTTGGGCATGACCCAGACTACGCGCCTTTAGATTTTAACGCCTTCAGCTACTCATACCTTGACCTAGAGGACGATGGCTTCGATAGACCCCAAACCAACTTTTATGCACTAACCAACGGAGAAATGAGATGAGAAAACTACCTAAACTACCTGATTCTGTAACTGTTACAGTACCTACTAACCCTGGACTACTAAGCAAGTACATAGCACGTACGCTAGTTAAAGGCATAGCAGTAGGTACACAAGCAACGCTTTGGACAGCTAATAAGGTGGTAGACACCGGCATAGCAATAAAACACGAGGTAGACTTGGAGTTACAAGCCAAGAAGAAACCAATGGCAACCTACAACGACGAAAAGTAGGCAGCATCAGCGACCCATAGTAACCAGGAGGAGTACCTCTTGGTCACTATGGGTTTTTTTATGCCAAGGTTTGACAAAGAAATAAGACAAAAGGCGCCAGGACACTGCGTTCGGCTAAGAGAACTGGTCAGGTTCTAAGGGAACTGGTGGGGTGCAGGGGCCCCGCCGGAGAAAGCACAAGGTAACATGGTACATGGTAGACGCCCGAAGGGCCCTTGGCTTGCGACTCCTGCTTGCGGTGCACTTTAGTGCTTGCTAATTACATTGTGTACCAACAATTGCCAATGTGTACCACTTTCAAAAAGTTTATGGTACACACTTAAGTCTATGATATTTGTACAAAATCAACCGATGTGTACCATGTGTACCATGTGTACCACCAAAGTTATGTTTATTACTATATACACTATTTTATACTTTTTTAAAAAACCAATATTTAACTTAACAATATGGCACACATGGTACACA
>WLWH01000184.1_pt1 | contig 55540 bp, 85 predicted proteins | sample 6712741 | NCBI WGS metagenome assembly WLWH01 (sample SAMN12718694, study PRJNA515312) | sponge metagenome | isolation source: marine sponge | host: Mycale hentscheli | place: New Zealand: South Island, Marlborough, Capsize Point | collected 2003-05-01 | reverse complement strand
GCTGATGTAACTGAGGCGCAAGCTCAGGCATGGGTATGGGAAAACGTATCACAAGAAGATATTGAGGCGGCTATCGCTGCTAATATCGACAAACAAATTAACCCAACTGAAGCCTCTGGAAATCCTTGGGCTGCTTAACTTAACCGAAAGGAGATCACGATGGCTGAGAAAAAAACAAACACCATTACGATCAACGGAACTGATTACACTGAAGACCAACTAACAGATGCACAAAAAGTATTTGTTAACCATGTTGCAGATTTGGATCGCAAAATTAGATCGGCGCAGTTTAATATGGACCAGTTAAACGTAGGGAAACAAGCGTTTATGCAGATGTTAACAGCTTCTCTGGAAGTATCGGACGAAAAGGTTGCCGCAGAATAATGGAAATGGACGCGCTTTGGAATGCCGCCCTCACCGCTGTGGTTGGCTTTATCGTATGGTGGGCGAAAAACCAGCATGACGAACTGAAGCGCGTTCAAATCCTTTTGAACAGAACAAGGGAAGAACTCGCCAAGGAATACTCGACTAAAGTCGAGAGTACAGCATCCATAGACAGGTTAATAACTCGTTTAGATGCTCTCGACGCAAAAATGGACAGGATGCTAGAAAGACAGACTAAACTAGACTAAAGGCGAGTCTTATGATTGAAGTATTAGCCTTGGCAGGAGCCGTAACCAAAATAGCTGGTGGAATTAGTTCCGCTGTACAAGCAGGCCGTGATGTTAACACTCTTATGCCTCATTTTGGTAAGTTAGCTAAACTTGAAGCTGATATAAACCTAGCAGAACAGGGTAGACATAAAGGACCACTAGGCAGGCTTTCGTCTAGTGAAGAAGAAGGTTTTGCCATAGCACAAGCAAAAATGGCTCATAAAGATGCAATGGATACCCTTCGCAGCCATTGCAAATTATACGGACCACCGGGAATGTGGGATTTGGTGGTAAAAGAACAAGCTGCTGCAAGAATGCGCCAGAAAGAGGCTTTGGAAGCACAAGCTGCTGCTAGAGATAAGTTGTTTTGGGGAATTACTATAGCTTTAGGTGTTGTGATATTTCTAGCTGGTACTTCCCTAATGATATGGGGTGTAGATAAATTGGCAAATGGTTGAAGATATATCAAAATATATTAGGAAAATATGTTGTGTGTGACAAAGACGGGAAAATTGTTATAATAACGGTAGAGAGAAAACTTGCTATAGCTTACGCGAGGAAAATAAATGACAGAGTTTGATAAAGCTGATCTTGATAAAAATGGGAGCATTGATCGCATTGAATGGAATCGTCTTGCTTTAGAGGATCGTAGACTTGAGATCATTGATCAAGATTTAAAGCGTAACGCAGAGCGAAGATTTACAGGTTTAGCGCTTGTAGGAATGTTGATATACCCCTTTATTATATTGTTAGCGTCTGTGTTAGGCTTCGACAAAGCCGCAACACTTATTACTGATATTGCTAGTGTTTATGTAATCGCCGCGTCAGGAGTTGTAGCAGCATTTATGGGATTTAACGCCTACGCTGGTAAAGCAAACAATAAAACTTCTATATCGTATGAAGACAGGAAGGTAGAAAAATGAGTATAATTAGTTCCTTAATAGGCCCAGCAACTGAGATTGTTGGTAAGTTTGTACAAGACAAGGATAAAGCTGCACAGCTTGCGCATGATATAAGCACAATGGCTGATAGGCACGCGCAGGAGGCCATGTTAGCGCAGTTAGAGGTAAATAAGGCTGAAGCACAGGGAAATTGGTTTCAGGCGTCTTGGAGGCCCTTATGCGGATATGTGTGTGTTTTAGGTCTAATGGTAAACTTTCTTATCTCTCCAATTTGTGCAGGGTTTGGGTTCGTAATTCCACAAGCTGAGATGTCAGTAATGATGCCAATTTTAACGGGTATGCTTGGTTTGGCTGGCATGAGGTCATTCGAGAAGGTTAAAAAGGTTTCTAAATGACCAAGTTATCTGAGAGTTCAGAGTTCACAATACCATTAAAAAACCTCTTAGCGTTAGTGGCTGCAACTGCTATTAGTGTATGGGCTTATTTTGGCATTATAGAACGCTTGTCCTTTCTTGAACACGAGCAAGAGATGATGCTTGTTGAAATAGAAGAAAACGATAACTGGATAGACGATTGGAAACCACCAGCGTCTGTTCAAGATAATATTAAAAATGTTAGAAATTTAGAAAAAGAATTAATTAAATTAAGACTTGAGTTGGAATATTTAAAAACAACGGTGTATAAATGAAGTATATCAAAGATATAACAGTATTAATTATGGTTGTGGGTCTGATGGGTATCCTTGGTCTTATAGTTGTAGATGAGTTTATGATGGCAAATGCACATGGCGGCAAGCTAGATGAAAGCGTAATAGGTTTGCTTCAAATGTCACTGACAGGTGTAATTGGCGTTGTTGGCGGCTATGTAGGTGGTAAGTCAAATGGGTGACGCAAAGCTACCTATCGCTTTAGTCTTTGCAATGGCGGTACAGCTTGTTGCTTTGGTTTGGTATATTAGCGGTATGGTTCACAAAATTGAGCATTTAGAAACTACTCTCGTGTCCCAACAAAAATTAATAGAAAATTTATCCTATGATGTTGGTGATCTTTGGCAGTTTTGCACATTTACTGAAAACAAGTGGGCCAAGGATTACACCAACGATATGGTGTATCAACGTCTTTGTGGCGACAAAGAGCCTGTGGAAGAGTGATAAATGAAGTGGGTATTAGTCTGGATTCAGATAATATCAGGAATGCCTGCTGAATATTTTCAATTAGGCGTGTATGAAAGTGAGGCTATTTGCAAACAAATACAACAAGAGGCAAAAATAATGGTAACTCATAATGGGATTGCTGTAGCGTGTTTAAAAATAGAATTGTAAAATATTAAAAGTTAGGAAGTAAAATGTCTGATGCTTTAAAAAAACTGCAAGACAAATGTGGTTGTTCTCCAGATGGATCGTTTGGTCCTAATACCGCTCGTGCTATTGTTAAGCACTATGAGCTATCTCCAGAGCGAGGAGCGCACTTACTAGGACAAGTTGTGCATGAAAGCGGTACGTTTAAATACACTAAAGAGAACCTAAACTATAGCGTTGATGCCATGATGAAAGTTTGGCCTAAAAGGTTCCCTACAGAAGAAAGCGCAGAACCGTTTGCTAGAAATCCAAAAGCACTAGCTGAGAATGTGTACTTTGGACGTATGGGTAATGATACTAAGGAAAAAGCTGGCCTATACATAGGGCGCGGATTTTTACAATTAACCGGATATAACAACGTCAGGTCATTTGCCTCGGACATGCGATTGCCTGAAGTAATGAGTGACCCAACGCTCTTGGAAAAAGAATACGCAATGGATACAGCCATTTGGTTTTTTAAAAAGAACAATTTATGGAGAATTTGTGACGAAGGCGTAAATAATGACACAATCAAGCGTTTGACTAAGAGAATTAATGGTGGGTACACTGGATTAGACCACCGCATAAAGGAAACAAATAAGATATATGATTGGCTAACGTAAATTGTTCGGCTTTTTTAAAAAAATAAAGTAATCGTACAATTGTTCGGATTAAAGCTAAGTCTAGTAAAAACCGAACAAATGTGTATGATGCTTTCAATAGGAGATCGCTGATGCCGCTACAAAAACTGCAATTTCGCCCCGGTATCAACCGCGAAACTACGTCTTACAGTAATGAGGGTGGCTGGTTTGACATGGATAAGGTGCGGTTTCGCTTCGGATACCCTGAAAAAATTGGAGGTTGGATTCAGCAGTCCTCTAACTCTTTCCTTGGTACGGCTCGTGCATTGCATCCTTGGGTGGCGTTAGATGGAACTAATTACCTTGGAGTAGGTACTAATCTTAAATACTTTATAAACGAAGGAACTCAGTATTACGACATTACGCCTATTCGCCTTACAACAAGTGCTGGTGATGTGGTTTTTGGCACAGGCGCTAACACGCTAGATGGGGCGGTTCTGGCTGCTGCTGAGTCAATTGTTCTAACTAGCTCTAATGGATTTCCTGCTTCTGGAAGAATTAAAATTGGAAGCGAAGAAATAACTTACGCTGCTATTTCATCTAATACACTAACTGGTTGCGCTAGAGGCCAAAACGGAACTACGGCTGCGGATCACGCAGATGATGCTGCTGTTACTTGTGCGACAATCACCGTAACCGATTCTAATCACGGCGCACTAAATGGAGACTTTGTAACCTTTTCAGGTGCTGCCTCACTAGGTGGCGTAATAACAGCAGCAGTTTTAAACCAAGAATACGAAATAACTAACATTGTAAGTGACGATGCCTATCAGATCGAAGCTAGAACTGTCTCTACGATTCCTTCAATAACAACCACAGACGGTTTAAACCCAACCTTTGTGTTTGCCAATACATCAGATAGTGGCAATGGTGGAGGTTCAATCGTTGGTGCGTACCAAATTAATACTGGTCTTGACACAACCATTTCAGGAAACGGTTGGGGCGCAGGTTCATGGGGCCGTAGTACATGGGGTTCTGGCGCAGATTTAACGGCTTCTGGACAAACTTTACGAATCTGGTCCCATGATAATTTTGGTGAAGACCTCGTTATTAATGTGCGCGATGGTGGGCTGTTCTATTGGGATAAAAGCAACGCAAGTGGCGTTAATGGTAGGTCTGTCGCTCTTTCATCACTAGCAGGAGCAAACAAAGTTCCTACTGTAGCCAAACAAGTTATGGTATCTGATAAAGACAGACACGTTATAGCATTTGGCTGTGACCCTGAAACAGCCGAAGGAACGCAAGACCCCTTGCTAATTCGCTTCTCTGATCAAGAAAACATTGTTGAATGGCAGTCACTTGTGACCAATACCGCTGGTGATTTACGCATAGGTTCAGGTTCCAAAATTATAACTGCTATAGAAACACGTCAGCAGATATTGGTGTACACAGATGTTTCTTTGCACGCCATGCAGTTCTTAGGGCCGCCATTTACTTTTGGTATTAATTCTATTTCTGAAGGCATAACAATAGCAGGACCTTTGGCTGCAATAGCTGTAGAAGATAACGTATTCTGGATGGGCGCAGAAGAGTTCTACGTCTATGGTGGTAGTGTTCAAAGACTGCCTTGCTCTGTTAGAGATTATGTATTTACAAACATTAACACAGACCAGCTAGAAAAAGTTACTGCTGGCGTAAACTCTGCTTTCGCTGAAGTAACTTGGTTTTATCCCTCCGCCTCTAGTACAGAAAACGATAGCTATGTAACATATAACTACCAACAGAAAATATGGTATTATGGAACACTTAGTCGAACTGTATGGCTAGATCGTGGCGTAAACGCAGACCCAATTGCGGCTGGTACAGATCATTACCTTTATTTACATGAGATTGGGTTTGACGATGGAAGCACAACTCCTGTCACAGCTATTTCGGCTTATATTGAAAGCAGTCAGATGGATTTGGGAGAAGGCGAACAATTTGCATTTATGCGTCGTTTGATACCAGATATGACGTTTAGAAACTCAACTGCAAGTACACCTACTGCTACTATGACCCTTAAAGTTAGAAATTTCCCCGGAGGTAACTATCTTGATTCAAATGCAAGTTCAGTGGCTAAAACTGCGAGTGTGCCAGTTGAGCAATATACAGATCAAGTGTATGTTAGGCTTAGAGGTAGGTCATTTGCGTTTAGGATTGACAGTTCAGACACAGGAGTTGCATGGAGGTTAGGTTCTCCAAGAGTTGACATAAGACCTGACGGGAGGCGTTAATGTCAAGAAACCTAGTTCTACCGTTTTTTCCTGTACCTCCAGAGGAGTACAATCAGGAATATATGACAGAAATAATGCGTTCGTTCACTGTATATTTAACTCAAATGCAAAACCCCGGGGAGGGCAGGCACACAGGATTAAACCTTACAAACTTGCAAACAGACGATCAAGGACTAGCTCCCGGTGAGTTGTTTAATTACAGAGATGCTAGTGGAATGATGGGATTTGTAAAAATTGCAGTTGCTGATATATGTAATTTAAGAGGCAATACTGCAACAGGTGGAGTAGGATCAGCAACGGTGACAATATCATGAGTGATACAGTTATTACACTAGAAGATGGATCAAAATGGCACCCATCTAGCAGCAAAGATACTGTTTCTTGCGTAAACTGTGAAAATGAGGTAGACACTCCAGAAGAAATTGCGTCCTACCCGGACGGTAAATGCCCAGATTGCGGTGAAAACTGGACAGGATCAGAGTCAAGAAGTACAAATATTCAGGTTACAGCCCCTGCGCAACTTTCTGGTGGAACGCTCTAGCATTTTAAAAGGACATTTGTTAACTTAAACTAAGTGGTCACGAGGTAACGCGATGCAAAACATGGAAAGATACGGCAGAAACGGTGATACAATGATGGGTCACCTTACTCCGGGCGAAACAGTTGTTCCTCAAGAGGTGCTTCAACAGAACCCTCAAGTAGCTCGTGGCCTTGGTCGTGCGTTTCAAGATGTAGGTGCTGATCCAACTCGTTATGTTGTTGGCTCTGGTACTAACAACATGAATCCTATGACAGGACAACCTGAGTTTTTTTTAGATAAAATAATACCATTTTTAACAAAGGCCGCTTCAAACCCAATGGTTCAAGGCGCTGTTGGAAATGCTATTTTACGCAAAGTACAAGGTAAAGATGTTGGACTTCGTGATCTTTTGCTTGGCGGTCTGGGTGGTGCTACCATTGGTAATTTTACTGGCAGAGGTACTGGTCTTGGAGACTTTGGCAGGATGTTAGGCTTTGATGTTGATTCTGCTCAGAACGTAGCTTCAACGGTTTCTAATGTTGGTAGAGAATTGCCAGTTTCTATGTTCCCAACTGATAAGGGTGGAGCAGCAGTTGATCAATCAGTCAAAGAACTTTTAGGCCAAGGAACTGCTCCAAAAATAGCGCGTGCAGAGGGTCTTTTAGGTTTGGGGGAGATGTTTAATACTGATACATCTTCAACTATTGGAAGAATTTTAAACACACCAGCAGGAGAGGCCATAGCTACTGGACTTACTCTTCAATTAGCTGATTCATTATTTAGTAAAGACGCAGACCCTGATCCAGATGGAAACATAGAAAGATTTAACAGAGGTTCTGGACAAGCTCCAATAACTTTTGCAGAGCGCCCGTTGCGTGATGAAGAATTTTACACTGACGATCTAAACCAAGACCTAGAGGTTTTATTAGCAAATAAAGGTGGTCCAGCATACTTTCCTCGCAGAAATGGCGGAATAATGCCAAGTGAAGGCTCTGGTACAGAAGATGACGTACCAGCCATGCTAACCGCTGGCGAGTTTGTAATGACTCGTGACGCCGTTAAGGGCGCAGGTGGTGGTAATTTAAACAAAGGCATTAACAAAATGTACGGCATGATGGATAGCCTAGAGAGGACAGCGTAATGTCAGATGTGACCAGCACAGTAATCAATCAAAGGCCAGCCTATATTCAAGGTTATGACGAGGCTTTACTACAACGTATCTTTGGCGCTGACACTCCTCAATTAGATGCTGACGGCAATCCAGTTCTTGACGCTGACGGAAACCCTATTAGTCAATTTTCAGGAGGTCTTATTGATGACCCTGAACTTTTCCAGCAACTAGATTACACTCAAGGTGTAGATGCAACTGGATTACAAGCTGCTGTTGCAGGCGGTCTTGACACAGATCAAGAGCGTCAAGACTTTATGGATCGTTACGCTCCTTACTTTACAGATGCAGAAGGAAAACCGCGTTTTCTACCAGAAGCTAAGGCAGCAATGGCTAAAGGCGAAGATACAATCTCTAGTGCTTTGTCTGATTACATTCCAGATGCAAAAGGTTATTTAGACAAAGGCGTGGGTTCGGTAGATGCAAAAAGAATTTTTGACACTGAGCTAAGTGGAGCTAAAACAAGAGCAGATCAAGGCACAGATGCTTTTGACACACAGTCAAGAGCAGAATCTTTGTTAGGAGATGCTCGTAGCGCAGTTAAAGGTGGTCTTGGTCAATTTGATGCTAGAGATTCTTTTGATCGCAGAACACAACGCGCCGAAGCACTTACTGACCAAGGTTTAGGTAAGTTCGATCCATCATCTGTTGATGAGTTTATGAACCCATACCAAGAAAAAGTTATGGACGCAGCCTTAGCTAAAATTGATCGTGAGGGCGCAAAGATGCGTCAGGCTGGTGCTTCTAAGGCAATTGGTGCAGGTGCATTCGGTGGATCTCGTTCAGGCGTTCAAGCCGCAGAAACAGAGAGAGCCATTGCAGAGCAAAAACAAAACACCATAGCTGGATTGATGTCTCAAGGTTACGACAAGGCTTTGAAGAGTGCTGCATCCGCTGATGAAGCTGCTCGTAAGCGTGCTTTGCAAGGTTCTAGTCTTGCTGGTCAACTTGGTGTTCGTGGCTCTGCTGCTGAACAAAAATCTTTTGAAGACGCTGCAAAGCGTGGCATAGGTGCGGGTCAGCAACTTGGTGCTCTTGGTTCTACACAGCTTGGCACAGAAGCAAAGACATTTGCAGATGCTGAAACTCGTATGCTTAAATCTGCTGAGATATACCGCAATATGGGCCTATCAAGCGCTGAAGCTCAAGCTCGTGCGCAAGAAGACGCTTTCAAGCGCAACTTAGAAACTGGTCGTTTAACTGGTGGCCTTGGTCAGACTGTAGGTCAGTTAGGTGGATCACAGGCAAATATTGGTCAAGGCTATGGTCAGTTGGCGGGTATGTCTTCTAACATTGGCGCTAACTACGCTGGTATGGCTCCTGCTGATTTAAATTTCATGTACGGACTTGGCGGCAAAGAACGTGCTTATGATCAACAACGTCAGGACTTTAATCGTGCAAATCAGAACCTTACTACAACAACTGCACTCGCTCCTTACAGTTATGGTCAAAACTTCTTAACAGGATCGCCTTCTGCATCTATGTACGGAAGCTTTACCCAAGCGCCAAGCAGCGCACCTAATCCTTTCCTTCAAGGTGTTGGAGCTTACGCTACATACCAAGGTATGAATCAATAAGGGGCTATCATGGCTGAAGAATCAGTTTTTAATAAAATTTTTGGTTTAGAAAACAACCCGGCTATAAAAAATATTGCGGAAGAATTTAGTTATGACAATGTTTTTCCACAAGGTATTATGGGCGCTTTAAAGGGTCCGGGGTCATTAAATGCAGCGAATGACTATGAAGGTAATGCCGCATCTGATTATCTTGACAATTTAAATTCTAGAATAGAAAATTATATGTCCAGTGATTCAGACACTCAAGGACAACAGCTACTTAAAAAAATATTAGAAGGATTTAGGACTCTTGGTGAAAAAGGATTTGATGTTCTTGAATTTCCGGGTGAAAAAGTAGAAGAGGGAATTGAATTTCTTCAAAGCCCTAGTGACCTTCGTTTAGCAGAAGCTGCAAAAGAAAATGAAATTGAAAATCAAAGAAGATTGTCAGCAGAAATATTAGACCCCAGTTATCAAGACTTATTGGACGATGCTGATCAACTTTCAGATTTTGGTTTTATTGATGTCACACAATTTGATGTAGAAAAACAAAAGAAAGCACAAGATGCTGCTAAATTTGCTGATGAAAAATTAAACTTACAAGGTCCAAACTTTGTTCCTGTAGCAAAAGATAAACTTGAACCCGAACTTGAACAAGATAAAGGCACTCCTGAACCAACTGTTGAAGATGGATTTGCTGCCGCAATGAAAGATTTTATGGCATCCGCTGGAAAAGATTTACCTTCAAAAAATGAATCTCGCTCAGATGCTATTGCTCGTTACAAAAAAGAATTTGAAGAAGTTACAGGAATTGATGCAAGTGGAAAAGTTGATAAAAGCCGTTTCCTTATGGCTTTGGGTCTTAACCTTATGCAAAATCAAGCAGGTAAAGATTTTAATCTCTCAAGAATAGTTGATGCAGGAGCAAAGTCTGTTGAAAAGGCTATGCCGTTCTTAGACAAAGCTGTGGCTAAATCAGAAGCAGCTTCACTAGCAGCAGGCAAATTTGCTCTTGATGAAATAAAAGCTGGTGAAAGTGCAGTGGCTGCATTTAACAAAGAAGTTAGAACTAATAATTTTAATTGGGCTTTAAAGAAATATGAACTTGACGAAAAGTTCAGAATAGAAAAATTAAAACAAAGAGGTACGTCTAACGAAATGAAGAATGTATCAAGAATTTCCATAGGTGCAGGAGATTTAAAAATTGGCATGGGAAATGTTAATGGTGTTTCTAAATTTTCTACTGCTCCAACTGATGCAGGAAAAATTGTTAATGCTTATAACAAATACACAGAAGGACAAATGGATATTACAAAAATGCAAGATGCTTTAGTGGAGCTTGCAAATAGAAAAGAAGGCTCACTTCCTGCAAAACTTATAGATAGTATAAAAACATTTTCCATAAAACTAGGTTTAAAAGACCCTAAAGATGCGTTTGGGGAAAAGGCAATTTCTCCCGCAGAAGAATTTGAAGTATATCAACAAGCAACTATTAACGCATTTAAAAAACTAATACTTCAAGAAAGCCAAATATCAAATCTTGATTTAAAAACATTGTTTGAATCTTTTGGTGATGCAGGATTTATGTCTTCTCCCGAAAAATCAAAACTGGCTATTGACAAGATGATGGATTATTTTAGTGCTAAAAAAAGAACTTTACAACCTGTTTTAAATGATTTCTCTGATAGAGATTTCTTTAGAAGCGAGTCAGATTTTGAAAAGACACAAGATAAACTAAAAGCTCTGGGTGGTTCATTTGCTGGACAAGCTATTTCTGGTGAGGACGGAAGACTTAAAATTGACCTTACTAGCATTCCAAAATTAAATGTTGAGGATTAAGGGTTAGTTATGGGTATTGTAACAGTAGATACAAAGTACGGGCTAATAGATGTTACTATTGAAGGAGATGAACCTACACCTAAAGAAATTTTTAAATTAGATGATATTAAATTTAATACAAAAAATTATCTTCCTGAAGATGTAGTAGCTAATTACGAAAAAACACAAAAAGGTCAAAGCGTAGATTTTGATTATGTAACAGGTATTCAAGATACTAAATTGCGTGCTATGCTTGGTCGCGCTGATTCAAAAGAAGATGAAGAAAAAGTATTGCGAGAAGGTTTTAACCTTTTAGAAACTGAGTACACTAGAGACAATCTTGGCAATCTTGCTTTAACTCCAGAAGGAGCATTAAAGTTTGGAGTAGAAACTGACAAACCTGTTTTAATTGATGAAAGAGGTTTTACTCGTCAAGACTTAGCAGATTTGTCTGGCCTTGGAACAACATTAGCTGGAGGTGTTAGTGGTGCTTTAATAGGACAAGCAGCTATCCCGGTTCCAGTTCTGGGTGCTGTTATAGGTGCTACGATTGGTGGTGGCGCAGGTAAAGCGGCTGAAGAAGGAATCGAAGCTTTCCAAGGAGTGCAAGCACAAACTGGATCAGAAATAACTAAAGACATAATCAAAGAAGGATTAATATCTGGTGCTGGTGAGGGAATATTTGGTATAGCGGGAAAAGTTTTTAGACTTGCTTCTGGAACAAGTCGAGTTGGTAAAGGAGTACCTGAAGAAAGACTCTCAGATATTGCTAAGGCAAATGAGAGTGGTTATATGCTTTCTTTAGGCACTATAGGTGCGCCATCTTTAGCTGCCAGACAACAAGCAATCGCTGAAAAAGCACTTGGTACTTCTAAACGTCTTCGCAATAACCACGCAAAAATTATGGAAGATTTAAAGTGGTTGCGTGGTGCGGATGGTGAAGTCGATGTTCAAGGTGCAGCAGACGCTCTTACATCTGCTGCTAAAATAGGGGATACCAAACTATCCTCCGCTGCTAGGCTTCAAGAAAAGAAACTTTTAACTCATATGGAAGATATAGCGAATAACCTTGGTCGCGCTGCTGATCAAGATGCAGCTATAACAGATGATTTATTTGCAGCATTTCAACAATCCTACAAAGCATTCGATGATTTAGTTGAAGCTAATTTTTTAAAAATTAACAATGCTATTGATGACGCTGTTGGAGATAAAGCAATATTTAATACTGGAACCATTTCTAAAGATGCGCTTCAAATGTCGAAGCGTTTTGAAAATGCTCAAGTTGGGACTAACCCACATAAAGCTGGTTTAGTTTTAAAAGAAATTGCACAGCTAGGAAAGAAAGCTTCTTTTGGTCAACTGTATTACGCTCGTAAAACTTTGCGTGACACAGGAATGTTCAACATAACATCTGATACAATCGGTGGTGTCGTAAATGACTTTTTGCCTCAAATAGATAATTTGCTTAATATTAAAAGTATAGACAAGTTTGTTGCTCCTTTGCTTAAAGGACCTAACAATGCAGCGAGTCTAAAATTAATTAGAGAAGCATCTCAGGACCTTGATAAAGCTCGTAGTTTTTACAAACAAGGTAGTAAAAAATTTGAAAGTGTAAACAGTGCTATAAGTAAAAAAGCTTTGATAAACGCTGTTCGTAATGATGCAGAGATAAATCCTCAACAAGTCATGAGATCGCTTATTCGCAAGAATAACCCAAAGTTATTGCAAGACGCAGAAAAAACTATAGACGAATTTAAAGGTGCAGGATCGTTTGCACCTTTAAAAGAACGCTTGGCCTCTGAATGGTTGAGGGACACATTAAGTAAATCTATGAATACCAAAACTGGTAATTTTTCAGGTTACAAATTTAAACAAAAATTAGACGAAATAGGTTCAACTGCTGATGAGCTTTTTGGAGCTAACGTAAAAGAAGTTAAAAAATTAGCAGAACAATTAAACGCTTTATCTCTGCGTAATATTAATCAAAAAGTTATTGATGATTTTGCGGCGGCTGGTGCTGATGGTGCAGGAATAGATTTATTGCAGAATCTAGCAAAGGCACAAGACGATCTTGCTAGGTTTAACAGAAACAGAATAAACAAAAAACTAGCTAGTGGAGATTTGACTGCTACAGAAGCTGCTGAGTTTATTGCTGATGGCTCTATGCGTGCAGAAGACATAACATCATTAAGAAAGTTCTTTGAAAATGATGCAGAAGCAATAGGTAAAATTCAAACCTATTACATGGATAATTTAATAGGTGATTTTGAAAAGAATTTTTTAATTGATAAAACACAATTTGCTAAATTTGGTGATAGGCTTTTAAAAAACAAAGCAAAAATAGAAGTCATCTACGGAAAAGAGATGGCTTCTGAAATGAATAACTTTGGCAAGATTATGAAATTGCTAGGAGAATCAACAAGTGGCGGTGATCTTGTAGCTGCAAATATAGCTGCAAGTCCTTTAGAAAACTTAGGCACTATTGCTAAACTTAGCATTATAGGTCAATTGTTTTCATCTCCTAGATTTTACAAAGCATTTACTAAAAAATACAAAAAGCTTTCTAGCGGTGAAAATGTTAAGACTAAAGGTCAGATAGCCGGAGAATTAATATCTGACAGTTTATCTTCGTTGATTGCTCAAGGTTCTTTACAAAGTTTTGATGAAGCCGCTACATCAGCAGTGGATCAGGCAACAACTTTAATTAACGAGTTTGATAAAAAGAAAACTCCAGCCCCAAAGCCTGTAAGCTCAAATCAAACTAACATTCCAATCCCAGAAGTATCTCCAGTTTTTAATACTTCAGAGAATCAGTCTGCTTCGCTGCAACCGCCAACTTCGGTTAGAGAACGCGCAAAAGCTGATCCACAACTAGCCTCTATACTTTTAGGTGGGATAGGTAACTCAGCCTTTCTCTAATCCTCTAAGACAGAAGACAGACCACCAATACCAACTGCGGCAGGTGCTTGATAAACTTGGTTACCCTTGACACGGGATTCAATGTTTTCGTATGTTTCATTAATCATACGAGAAAGCTGACGCCCTATAGAACGGTCTTCGTGCGTTGCTATAAAAACTAACTTATCGTATGCTTCAATCGAAACACCTACGGATTTGTATTTTCCGGGGTTTGGCATGGTGAGGTTCCTTCCCATAAATGACTTTCCCTACTGTATATAATCCCAAACTGCGTGGGTCAAGACCCAAGTATGGAAATAAAAAAGTTGTTGTTCAGGGCATTAAGTTTGATTCCAAGTGGGAAAGTCAGAGGTATCTATACCTCAAGTCATTGGAACGTGCTGGAACAATCAAAGACCTTGAGCTACAGGTTAGGTTCAACTTAGAAGTTAATGGTCAGAAGATATGCGCCTATGTTGCTGACTTCTGTTATAACAGAGAAGACAAGGATGGCGTGTGGCATTATGTTGTTGATGATGCCAAGGGCGTTGAGACACCGGAGTTTAAGCTAAAGAAGAAGTTGATGAAAGCTTGTCTGGGTATTGAGATATTCTTGTCAAAAAAAGGGGGGCGTTAGCCCCCCAATCATTATTTGCATTTGGCAATGTGCGCCTTTAACTTCTTGGCAATACTGTCAAAGTATTTGCCGCCGTTGAAAATTTCGGCTTCATCGACAGGACAATAATGCCCCTCACGATAATCAATTTGAGCGCGGTTATCCACATCACTGTGGAAGATGCCCATAATATCAACATCAACCTGAGTTGATGGCTTGATATTCCCAGACAAGAAGTCATCTAGGAAAGCAACGTACTGATCTTGTAGAGCCTGCGGCTCTATATTGTCAGCACACTCAATGAAGTTTAAAACTTCACTGGAAGTATAGTCAGGCTTTCCGCGAAAGCTGACCCCGAATGGAATGGTGGTAGGCATGGCGTACTCCTTTCAGAGTATTAGAGAAATAGAAGGAAACCTTCATCTGTATTAATCCCACTATATCCCATACAGTATGGAATGTCAATACCTAAAATAAAAAAAATTATCTAACTAAAAAAATATTTTTTTTAAAAACCCACTTGACAGTCACCCACACTGTATGGTTATAGTTGGGACTCTAGTAACAAGCGGAAAGGAAACGACATGGAAAGTCGTGATATATTTGAAGTTAGAAAAGTTCTAAAAGCATCTATGGCTGATCTCAAGGATCAGTTAAAAGAAGTAGAAGATAAACTGTCATCTACATATCTACCAAAAGCCAAGGAGTTACTTGGTTATAATGGTGAAGACTTTGGCACCGTAAATATCTCTCATGGTAACGACATAATAAAAGCAGTTGTCTCCAAGAAAGTAACATGGGACCAAGAGCTTCTTCGTGAGGCTTTGTCTAAACTGTCTGAGGAGGACGCAAGGCATTACGGCAAGCTTACCTTTGCTGTTGAGGAACGTAAGTTCACAGCCGCACCTCCTGCAATAAAGCGGATGTTAGAAGATTGCCGCACCACAGAAATTGGTAGCTTCAAAGTAGAATTGGAGACATAAAATGGCACTACAAATTATAACAGCCGATCAGCGTATGGCTGAGAAAAAAGGCCACAAGATCGTGGTATGTGGTGCAAGCGGTGTGGGTAAAACCACACTCGCTCGTACTCTTAATGCACCTACAACTTTGTTTATGGACTTAGAAGCAGGTGATGCAGCTATCGAAGGGCATCCTATTGATGTCGTTCGTCCTCGTACATGGGCAGAGTGTCGTGATCTTGCCTGCTTCTTGGGGGGAGCAAACCCATCTCTGGCTGAAGATCAGCCTTACAGCGAATCGCACTACAACTATGTAGCGCAGATTTATGGGGATGGCGCGGAGCTTTGGCAAAAGTACGATACTCTGTTCGTGGACTCAATTACTGTAGCAGGGCGTTTGTGCTTTCAGTGGTGCTTACAGCAGCCAGAAGTGCGCTCTGAGCGTTCTGGTAAGCTAGACACTCGCGCTGCCTATGGATTGCATGGTCGTGAGATGATGTCATGGCTAACGCACATCCAGCACATTCGTTCTAAGAACGTGATCTTCGTTGGTATTCTTGACGAAATTACTGACGAGTACGGACGCAAGCAATACAGCTTGCAAATCGAAGGCAGCAAGACAGGGCGCGAATTGCCCGGTATTGTTGATGAAGTAATTACTATGGCAATACTAACAGGTGATCACGGTCAGTATCGTGCATTTGTGTGTCAACCTCTAAACGAATGGGGCTACCCAGCAAAAGATCGCTCTGGTAGGCTTGACACAATCGAAGAGCCACATCTTGGAAAGTTAATGGAAAAGATGGAAAGTGGTTCAAACAAGACAGATGAAGAATTAATCTTTGTCGATCCAACAACTCAAACTTCTAGCGAAGGAGAAGTATAATGCTTAATTTTAACAACGTCCCACAGGACGAAAATGCACCAACTCAAGAGTTTTCTATTATACCAAACGGCACTGTTGTTCGTGCTGTTGTTCTTGTCCAGCAGGGAGACATTGAAATCCCTGAGTTTGGTCAAGGCCAATGGTTTAAGAGGTCAGCGTCAACAGCGGCTAAGTGGATGAACTTAGAGTTCACTATCATTGGTGGTCAATATGATCGTCGTAAGTTTTGGCACAGCGTCTTTGTTGATGGTGACAAAATAGGGCCAAGCGGTATGCCGCAAGCTAAAGAAATTGGTCTTCGTACACTGAAGTCCGTTGTCGAAAGCGGAAGAAATATCAGCCCTGCGGATATGTCTCCACAAGCGCAACAGAACCGTAACATCGCAGGTATGATGGACTTGAACGGTATGGAGATTTGTGCGAAAGTTGGCGTCAAGAAAGGTACAAACGGCTACAAGGATAGCAATCAGCTAATGGTAGCGTTAACGCCTGAAAATAAAGATTATTTGCCTCAAGGCAGTATTCCCATGCAGCAAACTACAATATCTGCACAGGTGTCTGCACCACAAGTTCCTGCACAGCCTAGCGGTGCAGTTCCTTCTTGGGCGCAAAAGTAATCTAGCGGCAGAGGCCATTCCGAGCCTGCTAGACCACAGATAGGGGGGCTGTGGGCCGCGAACCCCCCAACTTACTATTCTAGCAAATAGGTGTAATTATGTTATTAAGACCTTATCAAGAGGTTGTTGTATCTGATGCTTGTACAGCGTTAGATAAGCACAAAAATACTCTCATTGTCGCTCCAACAGGCGCAGGCAAAACAATCATGCTTTCTGCTCTTGTTGGCGAACGTCACAAGAAGGGCAAAAGAATTTTAATTGTTCAACATCGTGACGAACTTGTTAATCAAAACAAAGAAAAGTTTGAACGGATAAACCCCTACATCACGACAAGCATTGTCAACGGAACAGTCAAGCATTGGGACGGAGATGCTGTGTTCTCAATGATCCAAACAATGTCACGCGACAGGAACCTACGAAATCGTCCTAAGTTCGACATGGTTGTAATTGATGAGGGCCACCATGCGGCTGCTCCTACTTACACAAAAGTAATTGATGCAGTGCGTGATGATAATGATAAAGCTGAGATCGTAGGCTTTACCGCAACGCCCAACCGTGGCGATGGCAAAGGTCTGCGTTCTATATTCAACAACTGCGCACATCAAATTGAATTAGCCACACTGATTCGTGAAGGCTTTCTGGTACGCCCAAAAAGTTACGTTATTGATCTTGGGTTGGGTGAGCAACTAGACCAAGTTACAAAGCGCGGCAAAGAATACGATATGGAAGAAGTGGCGGCTATCATGGATCGTCAAGTCATTAATGATCGTATTGTCTCTGAGTGGAGAGAGAAGGCAATGGATCGCAAGACTGTTGTGTTTTGTTCAACTGTAGCACACGCAGAACACGTTTGCGCTGCGTTCGTTGCGGCAGGGGTAAGAGCCGATTATGTAACAAGTGAGACAGACAAAATAGAACGTGCAGATATGCTTCACAATCTTGAGTTTGGTGATCTGCAAGTTATCGTTAACGTGGCAGTTCTGACAGAAGGTTTTGACGCTCCACCCGTATCTTGCATCATTCTAACGCGCCCATGCTCTCAAAAGGGTACAATGGTGCAAATGATTGGTCGCGGTCTGCGCATACTTGATCCTGAGATATACCCAGACATTATAAAGACTGACTGCGTTGTCATGGACTTCGGCACATCAATAATCACTCATGGCGGTTTAGATGATTCAGCGAACCTAGATGGGTCAGATAGGTCTGTAGGCGGAGAAGCTCCCACTAAGATATGTCCAGAGTGTGAAAGCGAAGTGGCATCGAACACACGCATCTGTCCAATCTGTGAGCATGAGTTCGAGCGTAGGGTAAAAGACGCATTAGAAAACTTTGAAATGACTGAATACGATCTCATGCAAATGTCTCCATTTATGTGGATTGATCCGTTTGGTCAGGGAACAGCTATGATGGCTACGGGCTTCAGTGGCTTCGCTCTGGTAGGCAGTGTTGGAAAATACTGGATAGCCATTGTAAAGGCCCAACACGGGCGTCCTAGAATAGTCTCCATTGGCGAGAAGGTGCAGGCAATGGCGGCTGGGGATGATTTCTTGCGTGAAGTCGAAGACAGCAATGCGGCCAACAAGTCAAAGCGTTGGTTAAACGAAGCAGCAACAGACAAGCAAAAAGATTTATTGCGCAGATATAACGTAGAAATTAACGCAATGGATTTCTCTTGGACGAAGTATAAAGCGGCTTGTTGCTTAGGGTACTATTTTAATAGTGAAAAAATTGATAAGGTAATTTCAGGACAATGGAAAAAACTAAAGGGAGAAGATCATGAACAGAGGTGAATTGCTGGATATGGCAAAACAATATGTAACGAAAGACCGTCACAACGATCACGGTGATTTAGAGAAAAATTTTGATAAGATAGCAGATTTGTGGAATTGTTATTTAGACGGTTCTTACATCAGTGTTGCAGATGTTGGAGTAATGATGGCTCTTCTTAAAATTGCTCGTATTAGATCAAACCCAAAAAACATAGATAATTTTGTTGATGGTGCCGGATATTTAGCCTGTTCTGGAGAGCTTTCGAGCAAGTAATTTTATTTTAACGAGGAGACAGTACATTGAGCGAAGTTGATACGGCACCAATGCCCATGAAAGAATTGGCGTTTATACTTGGAAAGTTTGGTTGGGACACAAAGTTCTCCGATCTTACAGAAGAACAAGTGCAAACACTTATATTTGGAATACAAGAATCTAAACGTCTGGCAGCGGAGATTGATATTGGAACACTCGAAGACACCTACTTTAAGTCAACAGGCACTTGGCCCTCTACTTCAATCCCATTCTAGGGTTGATCCAGTAGCAGAAAGCATTAAGGAAGCTGTAGATAAAGCTATTGTTTCTAACGAGACAAAAAGGGAGCGCAGAAAGTACATTGGCGCGTCCAGCATTGGTGATGAGTGTCAAAGAAAAATACAGTATCGTTACCTAAACTACACAATAGACCCTGACAAAGCATTTACAGCGCGTACATTGCGTATCTTTCAGTTTGGGCATGAGATTGAGGACTACACGGCAAAGTGGCTCAGGGACGCTGGTTTTGATCTGCGCACAGAAGATAAGGGCGGTGAACAGTTTGGATTCTCAATAGCTAATGGCGAGATCAAAGGACACATTGATGGTGTTGTTTGTGATGGACCTGTCGCTATGGATTATCCTAGCCTATGGGAGTGCAAGTCAGCTAACGACAATAAGTTTAAAGGCTTTGTTCGCCACGGAGTTGCAAAAGCTAATCCAGTATATGCAACTCAGATTGCTTTATATCAGACCTATATGGAGCTTAATGAAAACCCTGCGCTGTTTACTGTAGTTAACAAAAATACTTCTGAAGTTTATTACGAGCTTGTTCCATATGATCATGATCTCGCCCAAAAAGCGAGTGATAGAGCAGTAAACATATTGACTGCATCAAAAGCTGGTGACATTCTACCTCGTATCGCTCAGAGCAAAGATTTCTTCCTGTGCAAGTTTTGTGAATTTAGACAGACTTGCTGGAGAGCGTAGTCAATGTGAGGTGCGCTTGGTCGGCGGCACCCCACATTTAGTAGTCAGGTTGGGTATAGGGGCAAGATAATGAATGTTTTAAGGTTTGGCAAGACAACAAGTGAAGTTGCAGAGCGTATTTCAAGGGAGGTTCCTCGTAGTGTCCAATTAAACGCACTACTCGAAACATACCCAGAAGGAGTGCAACGCGGCAAAGAATTTTTTATTGGCTCCTTAAATGGTGAAGCTGGTAAATCTCTGCGGATAAATATTGATATTAGCAGTCCTTGGTTTATGACAGGCAAAGACTTTGAGTCTGGTGATGGTATCGGTGGTATATGTAAAGTCTTCAAAGAAGGGCGAGGATATTCTCTCGCTGAGTCAATAGAATACTTTAAAGATTATATGCCCTCAGATTACGTTGCCCCACCAGAAAATGTTGTTAAGCCGAACAAAGAAAATCCTCCACAAGTTGTAACTCTACAACCCGAACAAAAAACATCTATTAACCCAAACACACCTTTTGAGAAAGAATATAACTATAAAGACGCAAATGGCGCAATAATAGTATCGGTTCGTAAATACTATGACCGGGACGCAAGTGGAGGAATTGTTCGAGATAACGCTGGAAAACCTAAGAAACAGTTTCGTCAATTCATGAATGGTCGCCAAGGTGTGCCTGAGCCAAGACCTCTGTATAATATCCCGAACATTTTAGAAGCCAACAAAATCATATGGGTTGAGGGCGAGAAGTGCGCTGATGCTTTGAACGCGCTGGGCTATACCGCAACTTGCACAATAGGTGGTGCAGGGATGCTATCTGAGAACACTGCAAGCAAGTTTGACTTCTCACATCTGCGCAACAAAGATGTAATTCTATGGCCTGATAATGATGATGCTGGCAAAAAGCTGGCGCGTATTGTTGAAGCTCAAGCGAAAGCAGCGGGTGCTAAGTCCACTATGATGCTTAAAATACCCTCTACTAAAGAAGAAAAGTGGGACGCGGCTGATGCAATAGAAGAAGACTTTAACATAGAAAAGATGTTAAAGACTAATTTAAGCAAGATAAAAAAACCAATTAGTCTAATAGATGATAGCCTGTTGGTGAACGAATACTTTGTTGGTTCTGCACCTGAACAAAACTTTCTTATTGGCGATACAATACCTCTTGGCGTGCCATGTGTCTTTGCGGCGGCTGGTGACAGTGGTAAAGGCATGATGACACTTGATCTAGCTATGAAAGTAGCGTCAGGGGCAGCAATGCAAACCGCATTTGGTGGTCTGGTTGCGGAGCATGGTGACGTAATCCTAATCACTGCGGAAGACGATAAAAACGAAATGCACAGGCGTATCTCTAGGCTTGATCCTAGTAAGTACCGCGAACATTATGAACACAAATTGCGCGTGCTACCACTCCCAAACCTTGGTGGTGTGTTTCCAATCATGCAGAAGTTCGACAATTCGTATCTAATGGGCGAAGAGTTCTCTCGCATCTATGACCAAATGTTGGAAATGGATACTCTCAAGCTAATCGTTATTGATCCTATGGCATCGTTTGTTCATGCTGATGTTAACGCTGATCCAGCGGCAGGGGCCGCGTTTATGAGCCTGTTGGCACAGATGGCAACCGAAACAGGGGCTACAGTCATGGTTAATCACCACATGGCTAAGATTAGAGACAATGATCCTGTCACAACCCCAGAACAAGCGCGTAACCTCATTCGTGGTACATCTGCTATTGTCGATGGCGTGCGCTCTGCGTTTGCAGTCTGGTCTGTTGACGAAGGAACAGGCAAGGAAAGGTGTAAAGATTTAGATATAGAATACACAAGAAACGGCGTTTTCGATGGGGCTGTTGTTAAATCAAACGGGCCAGCTAATCGTGAAATAAGACACTTTATCCGTAATCCTGAAACGGGATTGCTGGAAGATCGTTCTGTAGATATTCGATCTCTGGCTATGTCCCCAACAGTGCGTGATCGTGTAAAACATATTGTTGATTTCGTTCGTATCAGAGAGAATGATGGTCGTGCCGTAAGCCAAGGTGGTGGTGTTGATGGCTTGCATACAGCGGTTCACGAATCGCAAGAAATTGAGCCATGCGTTATCGTTCTTCAAAATGCTGGAGAAAAATCAACCATAAATAACTCAATTAAAGACGCGCTGAAAATGGGACTGATCCGTAAATATGCGCTGTCTCTTGGCGGCCCAGAAAAATGGCTTGGAACTATGGATGGTCCATTCTCTCGTGGCGAATATGAACGTCAAACAGGACGAGATAACATTTGACATGAAGTGGGAGTATATGGTATATATACCATTATATATAGAGGAGGAGCAAGATGGAAGATGAAAAACTAACCTCGTTTCAAGAGAGCGAACTAAAATACCTGAGACAACAGGTGGATAACCTACAAGATAAGGAAAACAGCAGAGAAAAATACTTTAACCTACAGCATGACCTATGGGTTGCGCGTGAAGAACTTGATCAGTTTGTGAAAAACCTACGAGCAGAGGGGAAGAACATATGATTTCAATTTACGAAGAAACTTACGCTAAGAAGTTTAAAAAACAAGTCGAACAAGATAGAATTGATAACCCCAGACTTAAAGCACCAATTGTTAAAAAAATTAGCTCTAAAGACGCAGCAAAGTTTGGTGCTATGAGTAGGCTTCCAAAAAAAGAACTTACCCAACAAGCTAAAAAAATAAACGAAATGATGTGCCTTGGATTAAAACGCTGGCAAATAGCAAGAATAATGGAAAAAAGCGAAGACTGTATTCGCAAAACTCAAAAGCGTTACAATCTTCCCTTAAAATAAATTTTGAGGCTGATAAGGGTTTGGAATACCTTGGTAAATTCCATATCCGCCTTGGCTTTGCATCATGCCATAACCACCATACTGTTGAGGATAGGGCATGGCTTGCTGATACGGGCTTTGATACGGCTGGTAACTAGGCAAAGGCATCCTATAACCCTGATAAGGCATACCACCGGAACCAAAAGGGCTAGTTGATTGTGGTTGCAATGAAGACATAATTCCCTGCGGTTGCGATTGTGGTATCTGAGGTAAACCACCAAACAAACCCATCCCTGTCGGGTAACCACCACCAATTCCCCTTTGAAGGTTTTCTATAGATTTGTCCTGTTCGCTGTAATTAAACGAACGAGGATCGTTCGGGTTGTTACCAGCGAAGTTAATCTCTTCCATAGTAGGTAACGCTTGAGGCTCTTGATACTCACCAGCGTAACGAGGATCGTTCGGGTTCTCTGCTTTGAGCATATCAAATTCTTCACGAGAACCAGAAGCGGGACCAGCTAGGTAATCAGGGTTGGAATCCAAAAACTCTTGTGTCTCTTCAGCATAAGGGCCTTCTCCATATTTATAAGCTCCATCAGCAGGCCCAGAATAATAACCTTTAGGCAATGTCCCACCCATAGTTATCTGTGGCTGACTCCAATCTTTAGGCTGATTAGTGCTAGGAACAGGACGCATAATATCATCCCCTTGCTCTATGGGGCCACGACCAAGAAGGCCATCAGTACGGCTATAACCACCAAAAATCTCAGGAAGACCTGTCTCAGGATTTATACGCGCAAATGAACTCATGAGTTATGTCTCCAAAAGGAAATTATTCGGGTTATATCACTTTTCTGCCGCCCGATCAATAGACCTGTCACCCATGTAAGCATCAACAACCATCATCATGAAAAACGGCAAATCATTCGGATGTAAACCTAAGCCAAACAAAAGTTCAACTACTAAATTACGCATCTCAGGCATCGAAAAAGTTTCGGGCATCTCTTGCAAGACACCCGAAATAATTACCTCTATTCTCTCTGGACTTAATCGTTCACCCTTCATTAGTATCATCCCTTGGATAATAAACTAATACATAGCTCTCGCATTTAGGGCATGAAAGGTTCGTTACCATAGAATGTTCTTCTTCCTCATCTATGTCATGATCCCCGCCCCAAATAAGTTCTGTCTTACAGTGCCAACAGTTCATTTTATTAATCCCCTCTTAGTTTCGGCATCACGCTAACTTCAACAGCATATGGTCGAGTATAAGAATAAAAAATATGCTGCCCAACTCGCGTAATTCTGTAAAGTTTTTTCCTCCAAATAGGTCGAACTTTTACCGTATGAAAATGATCCACGTTGCTGTAAGGCAAAATATCAGGCTTTTCCAACACCTGATACGCTAGGCTTATAGATTTACTCCAAGACTTTTCATCCCTTGGAATAGGCACAAGTCCATTGCGAACAAAAGAAAACTGCCTTGGCTGCGCAATAACACTGCACACATCGTCTGGAAACCTCTTGGACTCCACACGATTAACAATAACCCTAGCTACCATAAGCTGCCCAACCTTAGACTCCCCCCTTGCCTCATGATACAAAGCAAGTGCCAAGCACGTTGCTGCTATCACTTTTCAATGTCCAATTTGTACATCCAATTTTGTAAAACTTGGTAACTTTTTAAACCTAATAAATTAGCAGCATTTTTTAGGTTTTTACTTTTATCAATAGCTCTCCTGATGTAGTCACGCTTTACATCGTCAAGAGCAGAGTGAATATCGTAATGCTCCTCATACCGATCAAGAGGTAAATACCCCTCAAACTCATCGCGTAACTCCTCCAAATCAGATTGCGTTGTTATGCCCGTTAACCTGTCAAGCAAATAACGAAACGTAGGTCGGTCTGTCATTACCAATTCCTCCCGAAGACTTTTGCAAATACTTCGTCGAGAATTTTTTCTAATTCATCTTTTGTCATGTTTTTCCCTCATTTTTTTAAAGTTAAGTTCTACTACTTCTGGTTGTTTAAAAATATCCACCACCGCAACGCTGTGATATTTTGCACCAGTATCGTTAGAAAAATTTCTACGAGCAATTTCTGCCGCCTTCACAATGTCTTCAGCGTTAATTATATGAGTTGCAGAAACCACGCCCTCCACAACTATTTGGTAAGTTTTTTCGGCCATCACACACACTCCTCACAAAGTAGATTGTTTCTGTTGCCATCATACATATTAACAACTTCACCACACTTGCACAGTCGCTCAACTTCTTCAGAGCCGTTGCAAGTCTCACAAGTTACAGTCTTTGTATCCATGTAGCCAATGTCGCGATTGAAGTTGTGAGACATAGGTACTTCCTCAAGTACAGTGCCTTCACCATCACAATCAGTACACTTATCCATGATTGGCGTTTCACTTAACCCAACCACATAATTGCCAATATAACTCATATCACCAACTCCCCGTGTATTCTACATCGCGCAAGAAGCCGTCGTTACGGTCAAGCCAAGCGGCAGCATCTCGAAAGATTTTTGCAGTCTTCGCAACCTGTTCTGGTTCTTTGTGGTAGAAATCAATTTCAGCACATCCCGCGTCTGGCAGTTTGTCATTCTCCACGGCATCTGCAATTTCCAAAAGCTCTTCTTTGTCTATTGGAAACTGGTGGCGATTTTCGTTGCTGTAATTATCATTAATGTAGTAATGCAAAGCCCAATGATTTCTCCACTGACCTAAATCTAATTCTAAACTAATAACTTCGTAGCCATCAACTCTTTGACGTTGATGTTTGCTATCAAAATTTGGGGTAACCTTATGACCCCTTAAATACATATCTAGTCCCATAATAAGTCCTTCCTATTTGCTAGGACTAATGGATAACATTTATTATGTATGAGGTCAATGGGGTAAAGTAAGAAATATTATCTTTAAAATAAACGGATTATAATCAGGATTTAAATCCGTTTTTAAAAACAAAAAAAACCCCCAATCATAGCCGTGGAGAACGCCAGATTGAGGGTTAGTCGAGAGTGGTGAAAAAAACATCGTTTTTATATCAAGATTTGATATTTGGCTTTCCCATGTTTTCCTCAATTAATATTAACTATATTACCGCGAAAAAATCAAGCTAAATTAATCAAGGTTGGGGTGCTTCTCAGGAACAAATTGCCTCCACATTATCCCCAACATTAACGCAGCTTGATCTGCGAGATACTTCTATCGGCTATTTTTTTACGCTGCGACACGCTTCCATCATCGGTGATTGCCCACCGACTAGGAGGGTAGCTAACCCCCCATGTCTCTAAAACTTTATACTCTATCTTCTTTAAACAAAACATACGTTGCGTATAGTTTTTTAAAAACTAACTTAGCCTCATCATCGTCTTTTGCATAAGGTCTAATAATATCAAGAGCCTCTTCAGGAACCTCTAAGCTGTTTAAATGTGATACATCTATTGTCATAACCACTCCTTTATGTGTCCTATAAATACCCATATAGTATGGGACTTACATTGTGTCAAGAGAAAATATAAAAAAAATTACAACCCAAATATTTTCTGTAATAAAGTTTTCTTTGGCGGCTCAGGTTTTTCCTTCTTGCTAATCACAACAGTATGTGGGCCAACCAACTCTTTGATCTTAGCAAGCCTGTTGTTCACAGATGAAGGAGTCCGGCCCAAAGCCTTTGCAATCTCCTTAACGGGCAACTTGTTCTCGTGCATGGTAACAAGTCGGTTGTGTTCCTTGTTCGTCCAAGGCTTGTACGTTTTCTTCATTTACTCTCTCCTAAAACCAGCCGACAACAATGCCGACTATCCAAAAAATCACGATCCCAAAAATCGCGCCACTAATAATCCAATCTTGCCAATTACCCCAGCCCATCACGCATCAACTCCTTGTTGCTCTTCAATCTCACGAAGCGCACGTTTAAGCGCACGTTTAATTCGCTTCGATCTATCAGGTAAAATCATAGCTTCTAAGCCCTCAAGAAGCCAATCAATCTCTTGTTTGGTCATCGAAACCTGAGTGGCGGGTGTCAAGTATAACCCGCCATCAATGTTTGTTTGTTGCAAAAACCTCATGCCGCTACCTCAATGTTTTCTATGCTAACTGTTTCTTGCTCATATCTTTCCTTGGCTGCATCACAATTAGTGGTAAACATTTCATTGGCTTGTTCGTCGGCCTCTTCTAAACCTAACGCATCAACCTCAATTGTTTTTGTAACCGTAGCACGAATTGTCACTTTGTATTTAGCCATCACAAAGTCTCCTCAATACTTCTCTTTACAGCTTCAACCTGTTCGGGCGTCAACATCATTGCAATCTCCTCAGCCAGCTTTGTTGCTTGCTCAGATTTTGCCTGACTAGGCGCAAAAATAGCAAGCTCACAAGCCATGTGAAAAGCCTCAACGGGACTTTTTAATTCAGTATTCATGACATTTCCTTCTCTAATAAAGCGTTATAACTGTTGTTCCATTTATCCATAAAGCCATTGGCACCATAATCAGAAACAGTTTCTTCTGGATCGTTGCCAAACAAAACAACATAAGCCCAGCCAACATGATCGTCATTAGGCTGGCGGATGTAAATCTCGCTATCGTCAACGCTCTCAATCGCGTTCTTGATAGCCTTGTACGACTGAGACTTCTTAACTTGAAATTCTTCGCCATCATGAATTGAAATGTTGTGGCCCAAATCAAGCGCGTACTTGACTAAGTGAAGATATGCTTTCTGTGTCATTACACTGCCTCCTTTTGCATTAACAAATCAATGGCATTTTTTAATGACCACATATACGCAACACACTCCAACTCATCGTGAAACTCATCAGTGCCACATGAGTTGTAATTAACGTACTCAATGCCACCCATGTCGAACTGGTATTTTAAATCATCATAATAGTTATTTAAAAAATCTGTTGGTTTCATCTTCATATCCCTTTTTCTACTAAATGTCCCAAGTAATACCACGCCACATGCGCAAGTCAAGCAAAAAAGATAAGAAAAATTATGTGTTGATTTTAAACGATATTTTACTTCAAAGAAAATCACTGTAATTTTTGAAGTAATTAAAGTAAAGTTGATTATGTAACAATATCAATGGTTTATAAGTTTACTTCAAACACTTTAAAAACTCAATTTGAAGTAAAATATTCAATTAAATCAATACTTTATTTTACTTCAAACACTTCACTCCCCTTACAGGGGAGAGTATATAACTCTCTCCCCTGAAGTAAATCTGATCTTACCCAAATGCTTTTGATATGGGAACTATTAGTTTTCTATGGGCTTGTGTTGATGGGCTGATAAGGGTATCCTAAGTTTAATTTAAATTGAACTAGGTGAGCAAATGCCAAAGGTTGGGGATCAGATCGAAAAAGGTGGACGTAGGTTGCAACCGCAACAACAGAAATTTCTGGATAACTACATTCACAAAGATATGACCCAAACTGGAGCCGCAAGAGCCGCAGGGTACAAGTCCCCAAATGTAAGAGCCGTACAGCTTCTTAATAATCCCGTGGTCAAAGAACGCATGGAAGAAATGCGAAACGAACTGGAGAGCAAGTATGGCGTCAATATAACCAAATCTGTACGCGATATGCAAAGACTGCGGGACGAAGCATGGCAAGCTGGTAACTTCGGTGCCGCAATTAAAGCAGAAGAACTACGTTTGAAAGTAACAGGTCTTATGGTAGCTCGTAGCCATGTAACACATGAAAATGTCGATAACCTAACTCGTGACCAAATTGTAGAACAACTTCAAGAATTTATGAACCGCGCTAAAGATCGCATGATTGACGTAACACCTGAGCAAAATCCCACAGAACCCGAACAAATCAACATAACATACGATAACGGCGAAACCGCTGGATAGGTGGATAACTTGGAGAGGGTCGGGCCACGAGGCCCTCAGAACCCCTGAGAGCCGCCTCACAGGTCGGGATCGGGTTTAATCGGGGTCGGGGTAGCAAAACGAACTATCGGGCTTGTATCGGGCTTATATTCACATAAATAAAAACGAATATATTCAGTATTACTGGTATATTTCTTTTAAATTTTAGATAAGTTTTTTTATTTTTCTTGTTGACATACTATATGGTATGGAATAATCTGGGATTAGTTTAGCAAAAAGGGAAAATAAAATGAAAAATATCACGCGCCATACTGGCAAGATCAGACTAATTGAACGTCTGAATAATTCAAAAAATGGAAACCCACAATTTATTCTAGGAGTTTTTGACTATCCAGAAAAAGGTTTAGGCTGGACGTTTAGAACGCCAAAAGACAGTATGCTTGGCTATAAGATCAAAAACTATATTGATCGTGATGTTGATGTTACTGTTACAATCGGCACGCATTATAATACTTGCACGCTAAACAGCATTGAGGAAACATTATGATTGATGTAAAGTTTGGAATATCTTCTAACGGCAATGGTGGTTTAATTGAAGAGCCTAAATTTAAAGGATTAGATGTTAGAGTTTTTGAGATATTAGATAACGATATAGTTCAATTTAGATATTATAACGATTGGAATACTTACGGCAATCGGGCTAGGTCGTATGGCTGTAACGTAAAACCCAATCAATTGTCGGTTGGGTAGGGCATCGGGCCTGACCAATCGGGACTATCGGGACTATCGGGCCTGACCAATCGGTCGGGCCTATCGGGGTTTAATCGGGACTATCGGGGTCGGGATTATAAAGCAATCGGGCTTCGGGATCGGGCTTCGGGATCGGGATCGGGATCGGGATCGGGCTTTATATATACATTCATATTTATATATGTGATCACAAAATAAACGTGACCACATATTTTAGTTTTGTGGTCACAAAATAAAGATAATAAATCTTATCTTTTTTCCTTGTAGGTGTGGGAATACTTGGTATACTAACGGCACGTTAACGGCGCGAGGCGCGTCACATTTAGGAAGGTTACAAAATGCCAAATTATATTATCACTCAAAACGTAATTGAAGAGAAGCCTTCACGCGATAGAACGGCTTCAGAAAAAAAAGATTACCCGCACTACTTTGAATTGTATGATGATGATCACATTTTATACGCACGCGGCTATTCTAACGATAATGAGAGCGAAGGCTTATTTGAACCCCTTGATGATTGGGGCGCGGGATATGGTTGCACCGATATTATGATACGCGATAAAGCCACTAATAAAATGGTCTCATGCTAATTGATATTTTTGGTGGCACTCCTTTAGGGTGCCACTTTATAATACCAAACCCCAACCTAGCGAAGGAAACACTATGAAAAAAGTTTATTTAGTCGATACCACTACTGAAGGCCCAATTGGCGTATTTAGCTCAGTTAATAAAGCTCAAGAATGTGCTGAAGGTTATATTGGCCGCAAGGCTAACGACTTAGAATTAAAGTGCCTTAAGCGCATGAAAACCAAGGGTTCTCTATATGTTAGCTTATATGGTGACCCCAAAACTTGTAAGTTGTCTAATGAGGAAGCTAAATATAGCGCTCACATTGAGGCTATGGAATTAAACCTTAGCTATTTGAAGGAAATGTCAAAACCTTCACATTCAGGCGAACGCCCTTATTAATATCAAATTTAAACCTAGCAAAAAAAGGAAACACTATGAAAACTTTAAAGGAAACAATTGCCGCAATGTTAACTGAAAACACTGGCACGCATATGTTGGATAGCGGCGGCGCGAATGGCCGCGCTTGGCAACGCAACGCTGGCAAGGTTCTAGCTGACTTTGAAAGTCAGCCTAGCGCAACGGCGGAAATATATGTTAGGGAATACAACGGCCAATTAACGGCTGAAATTATGCCATGCGTAAACGTATTTCATTTACTTACGGGCGGCGCGTTAGAACTAGATGACATATGCAAGGAATTTAACGCGATGCCTGTTGAGGATTGGGACGGCGAATTTAACGGCGTGTCACTTGCTGGCTACGAATGGTTAATGTCTAATTGCGGATTTGAGGCCAAGGAAGGCTTCAACACTTACAATTGGGCGTCACATCATAGCCAAGTGATACAAGGCCAAGAATTAGAATTGAATGGCGGCAATTTATGTATTGACGGCGGTAATTATATCTTAATCCAAATTCACGGCGGCGCAGACGTTCGCGGCGGTTACACAGATGCCAAGCTATTTAGAATTGATGATCACGCAGAGTTTTACAACGTAGTGACTGAAGATTGTGGTTTTGGTGTCGAGTTAAAAGAACGCGATAGCAAAACTCCAGATATGTTTACTGGCCGCACTCATGACAATTATTTAAGATTAGATTGGCATAGTGATTGGGTAAATGAGCATGGCACTTGCGCAGATGACGGCGAATTGCTGGCATTCGCTACAGCTTGTGGCGCGTCACTCGACAACCCGTCAATAACTATTGAAGGCGATGCATACCTAGACTTTTAATACTTCCATACAGCGACGGAAAGCCCCCCTTAGTGGGGGCTTTTTTATTTCCCAAGGTACCCTACCTGATTTTATCAATTGCGCTTAAATCGGGTTTTATAATGTTTGGCCCCCCCTTATATGTTTTGACTGTCGGTCATTCTCTCTACACAGTGTTTTCCTCAAACAATCACCTCGAAAAACCTTTTTACTCCATCTGGGTCCCATATGGGGTGCAAAAAATTTTTTTCAAAAAATCCATTGACGGGTCCCTTATCTTCCCATACCGTACCACTCAGAATGGAATATAAGGGAGAAATTATGGCTTCAAGCATTGATCTCATTGTAAGGCCAATTACAAGGCGTTCTGCGTTGCCGTTTATAATTGACAGGCATTATATGCACAGGGTTCCACCAATTAGCATGGCTTTTGGTTTGTTTGACAGCAAATGTATGATTGGCATAGTGACCTATGGCGTTAGTGCGTCCACCACGCTTAGGCGGGGTGTGTGCGGTGATGATCAGGCTAGTAATGTTTATGAATTAACACGTTTATGGACGGAAGATGATGCGCCTAAGAATGCTGCAAGTTTTCTTATAGCTCAGTCTCTGAGAATGGTAGACAAGGAAATCATCGTGACATTTGCTGAAATTGAGGCGGGTCATGTTGGCACTATTTACCAAGCTGCAAATTTTTTTTACTGTGGATTATCTGCAAGGTTTAAGGACCCAAAGGTAAAGGGTTTAGAGCATAAGCACCATACTACTTACGCACATGGTATGAACATGCAGCAAGTACGAGATAAGTATGGTGCAGAAAATGTTTACTACGCGGATAGGCCACGCAAGCATCGTTATGTTTATATTAATGCTAAAAAGAAACGGCGCAAGGATTTGATGGGTCTTATAAAGTATGAGATACTTCCATATCCGAAGCAAGCGATTGCGGCGAGAAAGGCGGCGATAAATGCCTAGTTACCGATTAAGTTATGCGTTGGCTGAGAGCATGATTGAGAATGGTTTATTAGAGGTGATTGATTAAATTTTAATTTGTTGTTAGTGTTGGGGCAAATTTTCAGGAGATTTGTCTATGGTAGCAGTAAAGTCTATAGCTTCAGCGCCACAGGGCGCACCTATGGGACCTCCTATGGGTGGCATGATGGGTCCACCTCCAGCGGTTCCTGCGGCAATGCCGAACACTTCACCTCAGGGCATGGCTCCTCCTAGTTCTGGACCACAGCAGGTATCTAATCAGGGTAGTTTGTATGGCGGGAGTGCATCTAGTCGTATTAAGTTCAAGGGTGCTTTAGGCGCACGCAAGAGTGCGTTTATGGCGAAGCAGCAGCAAATGAGTCAGCCTGTTACTGCTCCTAGTTTTGGTCAGTTTGCTGGAGCGCCTATGGGCGGTGGTTCTATGGCTCCACTTCCACCTTTGGGGGGTTCTCCTCGTTCTATGTTGGCTAGTGGTGCGCCACTTGGTCGTATGATTGGTGACAATGCGAGTGTTGGGAGTGCGCCTGTTCAGATGATGAATGGCGGTGTTGTTCCTTTATTTAATGGCTTAGGTCGTTATTAGTTATAGTTTAATATAGATGGGGTTATGATGGACCGAAATTCAATGAACCAGATGAGGGCTATGATGCAGCGCAGCGGTGCTGGTGGGGGCATTATGGGTTACGCCAACGGGGGCGGTGTTCCTCGTCAGACGATGATTGGTGATCAGCCTCATATGTTAGCGTATATTAATCCTGAAGAGGAGCGTATGCTTCGTGACGCTGGCGGTTCTGGTGAGCCGGGTCCCGGCGGCATTCCTGCTTTTGCTTATGGTTTTGGGGGCGCTGGTTCTTTTCAAGGAATTAGTGAGGACAGACGCAGAGAGATGCGTGATGATCGTCAAGCCACTGAGCAAGCGACACAGGCTGCTGCAAGACAGGCTGCTTTAGATGAGTCTTTTGATGATTACACGCCTACTGCTGCTGAGTTAGATGCACAGTTAGGCGCTGCTAATTTACCTGATTTACGTCAAGATCAGTCTTTTGTTGATTACAGTCAAACGGGTTCTGAGAATGATTACACGACTGCGGCACAGGCTGACACTGATGTTTCTGGTTTTGAGTATGGTTTTAATCCGAGTGCTGGCACTTTAGGTTCTGATCAGATTGCGCAGCCTGTTCAAGTTGGTCCTGCTCCACGAGTTGATGAGTATGGCGGGACTTCTGTTAGCGGCGATATATTTAAGGATTACAGGGGTTTTGGCGGAGATAATTTCACGGGTTATGATTTAACTGGCGGTGGTAATACTGTTGGTTATTCTTTGGGCCAGAATGGTGTAGGTGGGGGAACTGTAACGATTAATCCAGATGGTAGTTTTAATGTAATATCTTTGGACAATTCGACCACGACTCCTTATGCGACATTAGACGAGGCTATGGCTGCTGTTCAGGGCAACCCTGTATCTCAGGGTGTTGATTACAGCACTTCTGGCAGTTTTAACACTGATTCTAGCGAGACTGCTGCTCTTCTTTCTGAGCTTGGTTTTGGCACTGACATTTCTGGTGCTGGCACTGGCGCGACTCCAGAGGCGATTACTAATTTAGCTCTTGGAAGTGGTGTTCCTGATTTAGAAGAAGTTAAGAAACGTGTATCTGAGGTTGAAGGCACTGATGACGATGGCGGTTATGACCGTCTTTTAGACTATGGGGAAAGGGGAACATTTTCTAACATCAAGCCTTTATCACAGGGGACGGTTGGGGAAGCTATTGAGTTTGGAACAAGTGATGTTTACCGCGATTATTCTAGGGATGTTCTTGGCCGTGGTCCTGATGATCTTCCATCGACTCCTATGGGTAAGTATCAAATACTAGGCAGCACTTTAGCTGATCTTGTTAAGCGTGGCATAGTTGATGTAAATGCTCCTTTTAACGCGGAGACTCAAGAAAAACTTGGTGAATATCTGATTAACAACCGTGGTTATGACAAGGTTTTAAGCGGGGAGATGAGTCTTGCTGATTTTGAAAGTGGCCTTGGCAATGAGTTTGAGGGCATTCAGGTTCAGGGTCTTTTTGGGGATGATGTTGCTTCATTATCGCCTGCTGTTTCTTTACGTCCACAGATCAGACAGCCAGAAGTTTTACTAGCGAGTGCTACAGGCACTGATGCTGATACGTTTACTGACGAAGAGCGTACTCAGGCTGCTGAGTTAGGAATTGACATAGGTGGAACTGATGATTTTGACAGTATTGATAATTTAATCGCGGCTTCTGTTACTGGTGGAGATGATTTACAAAATGACGTAAGTATAGACCCATCGACAGGAAATATGATAAATAACGAAACTGGTGAAGTCATGATGCAGGCTAGTAGCCTTGCTGACTTTAGGGGAGATGGTACGGGAGGGGAGACTGCCACTGATGCACAAGCATCATCGGCTCTTGACTATTACCTTTCTGGTGCTGGTTCTAGGGGCGCTACTCAGCCAATGTACGATAGTAAAAAACTAGATGAACTTATGGAGAAAGTTAAATCTGGTGGTAATTTAACTCCAATTGAGTATTCTACCGTAATGGGCGATGATTTTAGAGAGAGAAGAAAATCATTTGATACTCTAAGTGACATACCCACAGCGGAAGAGATTTCGGGGGATAGTATCAACTATGACCCATTTGCTCCAATACCCTCTGCGTCCTCTGGTGAAATTGCGAATACTCTTGCTGAAGAAATAGTTCGAGATGAAAACAAAGACCAAGCTAGTCAGTACCGATCTGTTCCTAATGCTGCTGAAACTGCACAACTTACAGAGGTTGTGAAGCGTTTAGGCTCTGAGCCTATGACTAAAAAGTTTCAAGATGGCATTGTAGCTGAGATGAAAAAGAATGGGGCTACTGCAACAGAGATTGCTGATTATCGTAAATACAGCCCTGTAGGTTCTGACATTAATCCTTTTTATGATACGTTCACTGAAACTCTTAATGACAAAACTCGTACTATAACGGGTAAGGATGGCACTAAAGTTACCTTAGATGGTAAGGAATATGGCTTTATGGACAAGGCTGCGGCTGCTTTGCGCAACATTCTTAACTTTGGGGTCAGTTCTTTAACATATGGCCTTGTTGACCCTGCTCAGATGGATAGGAATAAAGCTCAAGAATATATGGATGCTTTACGGGAAACTGGCACTTACGCCTACGGTAGTAAAGATGATCTTGATATTAGCCCCGGCGCTGCGGGGGATGCTAATTTTAAAAAGTTAGAAGAGCTTACTGGAGACTATAACTACACAGCAACAGAAAACCCTGATGGAACGATGTCTTACTCAGGCACTGGTGCAGGCGCTGGTTCTACTTTGCGCGGTGTTGAAGATGCAGAAGGCAATGTTGTGACGGGTTTTAACGAATATACAAGCACCCCAGACGGCGCTGTTGCTGTTCCAAGAGAGGTTACAGACTTTGGTGATGATGATGACGTTAGCCCTCCTATTGTTTGTGAAGAGGGTTTTGAGTTTGATCCTGTAGAGGGCATTTGTATGCCTATTGGGGACGGAACTTCAGTTGTGAAGCCTAAGATGACGAAAAGAAAGATTCGCAAGCGCACAACTCCAGTAGATCCTCCTGTAACTACAATGCCCATAACTGAAGGCATTAAGATTCGCAAAGTAGCTCAGTTTGCTGAAGGTGGTTCTGTTACGCCTAACATTGACAGATTTTTTAGTTCAATGCAGTCTTAGACGATGAAAGACCTTGATGACTTTTCAAAGTTCTTAACGGACGAAGAGTTAGCCAAAGTTGCTCCTATGCTTGAGCGTTTGTCTACTTTGGACAAGAGGTCTGAGAAGCAAGACAACTACATGAGTTTTGTAAAGCATGTTTGGCCTCAGTTTATTGAGGGCAGCCATCACAAGATTTATGCAGAGAAGTTACAGGCTGTAGCTGATGGTAAGTTAAAGCGTTTAATTATTAATATGCCGCCTCGTCATACGAAGTCTGAGTTTGCGAGTTACTTGTTTCCCACTTGGTTAATGGGCAGAAGACCTGACCTAAAAATCATTCAGGCTACGCACACGGCTGAGTTGGCTGTTGGTTTTGGTCGTAAGATTAAAAACCTTATTGAGAGCGAAGATTTCAAGGATGTATTTCCTGAAGTTAGTTTGGCTGGCGATGCGAAGGCGAGTGGTCGTTGGAGTACGAACAAGGGCGGTGAGTATTACGCTGTTGGTGTGGGCGGTGCTTTGGCTGGTCGTGGTGCTGACTTGGCGATTATTGATGACCCTGTATCTGAGCAGGATGCTTTAAGCACTACGGCTTTGGACAATATCTACGAGTGGTACACTTCTGGTCCACGCCAGCGTTTACAGCCCGGTGGTTCGATTATTATTGTTATGACGCGATGGAGCATTCGTGACTTAACTGCGAAGGTTTTAGCCAAGCAGAGTGAGAAGGGTGCGGATAAGTGGGATATTGTTGAGTTCCCTGCGATTATGCCTTCTGGTAATCCTTTATGGCCTGAGTATTGGTCTTTAGATGAGTTAGAGGGTGTTAAGGCTTCTATTCCTGTTGCCAAGTGGAACTCTCAGTATATGCAGAACCCCACTGCTGAAGAGGGTGCTATTATTAAGCGCGAGTGGTGGAACATCTGGGAGAGGGAAGACCCTCCCCCTTGTAGTTATATTATTCAGAGTTACGACACTGCGTTTAGTAAGAGTGACAGGGCTGATTACAGTGCTATTACGACTTGGGGCATATTTCACAATGACGAGACACAAGAGGAGCATATTGTTCTTTTGGACGCTGAGAGGGGCCGTTGGGAGTTTCCTGAGTTAAAGGAGCAGGCTTTAGAGTCTTATAAATTGTATGAGCCTGACATGATTTTAGTTGAGCAGAAGGCGAGTGGAATGCCTTTAACGCAGGAGTTGCGCAGGATGGGCATTCCAGTAACACCATTTACTCCGAGCCGAGGTGCTGATAAGTTTACTCGTATGCACGCCTGCGCTCCTGTGTTTGAAAGTGGTATGGTGTGGTGTCCTGAGACTAATTTCTCAGATGAAGTCATGGAAGAATGTGCAGCATTTCCGAATGGTGAACATGATGACTTGGCGGATTCGATGACTCAGGCTATACTACGTTTTAGACAAGGTGGTTTTATTACCACTCCAAGTGATTATGACGATGAAGATGAAATGGCGTTATACCGCCGCAAACGTGAATATTATTAGGAAATCATTATGGCAGAAACAATGAAAAGGCCAAACGCAAGTAGTATCTTTTCAAGATTAGAATACTTAGATAGAAAAATTGGCAACCCTAACACTAGTGCTAAAGAAATGAAAATTCTTAAAGTAAGACAAAAAAATCTTCTTGAGATGATAGAAGATGGTATGGAGGAGTTTAACGAAGGTGGTGCGGTTCGAGCGATGAAAAATGGCGGCGCTGTAATGAAGGGCCGTGGGCCAAAATTTAAAGGACAATCATAGGAGGCTGTTATGGCAGAAAAAGAAGCAATCATGAGGGCCTTGAGAGAAGCGATGGGTGGCTCCACTCGCCCAAGACTACGACCACCGGGTTTTGGTGTTGATGGTCTTAATAATAAGATGAAGAAAAACCTTCTTCAAAGAATAATGGGAGAAGAAGCTGTTACGCAGGGTGGCAAACTTGAAAACTCTCTGATGAACATGTCTCCTGCACAAATTAAAATGCTTGAGCAAATGATGATGCAACAAAATCGCGTAAGAGATGCTGAAGAACGCAAAGCATTTCCACCAGCATCTATGATGAACGGTGGCGGTGTTGCTGTAGCAAAAAAACGCAAAAAACCTAAAAAAGGCTGTGTCATGAAAGGACGTGGCGGTAGCTATAAGGGGATACGATAATGGCAAATAAGAAAACCAGAAAATCCAGAACTGGCGCTCAGTTTTATCAATCAGATGCTGAAAAAGAAGCTAGGCTTGCCGCTGGTGCTGGAAGAACCAAAACAGAGAAAGCTATTGCTAAAGCTTTAAAAGAAAAATTTCTCAGTGGAGATATTCCTCGTGAAGAGTATATAGATTCTGGAGTTCTTCAAGCAGATATTTTTGTAGACTCAATAGAAGACGCTATTAAACGACCACCAAAAGCTAAAGGTGGTACTGTACGCGCTTTTAACAACGGTGGTGCGGTCATGTCTGGTCGTGGCCCTAAATTCAAAGGAATAACATAATGGCTAAGAAATTAAAACCTGTACCATCTGGCAACAAGGGACTTCCTAAACTGCCTAAAGATGTTCGTAATGACATGGGATTTTTTAATGAAGGTGGCAGCGTTGAAGTTGATGGCGTTATGCAAGAGCATTACGAGCAATCTCAGACAGCTTCTACTAAAGGCGCAACGAATGCTGGTCAATCACGCGGTGGAGGTGCAGCAATTAGTGGCCTTACATTTAGAGGAATAAAGTAATGCCCAAAATCACAATAGACGTTCATCTGCCTTATGACGATGTTCCAGAAATGTCAGACGATGAAGTTTTAGTTGTTGAGGATATTGTTGACGAAGAGGCTGACGAAGAAATTGTTGTTACTTGTCCCACTTGTGGTGCAGTAATGGCTACAGAATTATAACAGGAGCCTAACATGGCGGTTGAACAGGGACTAGGTGCTGGCGGTATTCCAGACGAACCTTTGGCAGAAGACAGCACACGCATGATGGAATTACCTGAAGTTGTTTTAACTCCGGGTGTTACAGAATTTGATGATGGTAGCGCTGTTATTGGGGAATACCAAGAAGAAACTGAAGTTGTTCAAGAAATTGAATTTGATGGGAACCTAGCTGAGATTGTTGATGAAAATGAGTTAAGCTTAATATCTTCTAATCTTGTTAGTCTTATTGATGATGATTTATCTTCTCGTCAGGAGTGGGAAGACACTTATAAAAAGGGTCTTGAGTTTCTTGGTATGAAAACTGAGGAGCGTTCAGAGCCGTTTGAGGGGTCTTCTGGCGTTATTCACCCGTTGTTGGCTGAGAGTGTTACACAGTTTCAAGCTCAGGCTTATCGTGAGCTTTTGCCTGCTAGTGGTCCTGTTAGATCGCAAGTTGTTGGTGCGCAGAACGAAATGCTTGTTAAGCAAGCAGAGCGCGTTAAAGATTATATGAATTACATGATTACTTACGAGATGGAGGAGTATGATCCTGAGTTAGATCAAATGCTTTTTTATCTTCCAGTTATTGGATCAACCTTCAAAAAGATTTATTCTGATCCTTTAAAGGGTCGTGCTGTTAGTAAGTTTATTCATGCAGAAGACATTATTGTTCCTTATGGAGCAAGTGATTTAACATCTTCTCCTCGTATTACTCACCGATTAAATATGGACTCTAACGAGGTTTTGAAGCTGCAACTTGCCGGATTTTATCGTGATATTGACTTACCATCTCAAAGTGAGGGCCAAGATTCTTCAATGGATGAGGTTGAAGAGTCTATTGATGACATTCAAGGCGTACATCCAGCAGGGCCTTCAGATGAGCTTACGCTGTATGAGATACACACTTCTTTAGATATTGAGGGCTTTGAGGACCTTGGCGCGGATGGAGAGCCTACAGGTTTAAAGTTGCCTTACATTGTAACTGTTATTGCAGATTCAGGAGATGTTCTTTCAGTACGCAGGAATTACGATGAGATGGACCCCATGCGGCGTGCGAAACAATATTTCGTGCATTACAAGTTTCTTCCGGGTTTAGGATTTTATGGCTTGGGTTTAACTCATATGATTGGTGGGTTAGCTCAGGCTTCTACATCTATACTGCGTCAGCTTATTGATGCAGGCACGCTCTCCAATCTGCCAGCAGGCTTTAAAGCCCGTGGCGCTCGTATCCGCGATGAGGATTCTCCCCTTCAACCGGGCGAGTTCCGCGATATTGATGTGGTTGGGGGGACCCTGCAAGGCTCTTTGATGCCCCTCCCGTTCAAGGAGCCTTCAGGGACTCTTTATAACCTCCTTGGAACGCTTGTAGACGCTGGACGTAGGTTTGCGTCTATGGCTGATATGAAGGTTGGTGAGATGAGTGGTGAAACACCTGTCGGCACCACTATGGCGATTATGGAGCGTGGTACTAAGGTTATGTCTGCAATCCACAAGCGGTTGCATTATTCTCAGAAAATTGAGTTTAAACTTCTTTCTAAGATTTTCTCTGAGACTGTACCTGCGTATCCTTATGTAGCAGATATGCAAATGGGTCCTGAGATTTTTGCACAAGACTTCGATTCTCGTGTAGATGTTTTACCTGTTTCTGACCCGAACATCTTCTCTATGTCCCAGCGCATTGCGTTGGCACAAACAGAGTTGCAGTTGGTTCAGTCTAATCCTCAGATACATGGAGGACCACAGGGATTGTATCAAGCGTATCGTAAGATGTACGAAGCGTTGGGTGTAAATAACATTGATGGCATCTTGCCACCACCGCCACCTCCTCCTCCACCTGTTAATCCTTCTAAGGAAAACCAGTTGGCGTTGCAGGGTGCTCCTTTGCAGGCATTTCCAGATCAGGACCACGAGGCTCATATAGAGGCTCACATGGCTGTTATGTCTACTCCTGCAATGCAGCTTAACCCAAATGCGATTATGTCATTGCAGGGACACATACAGGAACACATAGGCTTACTTGCTGAAGCTCAGGCGCAACAGGAAGTTATGTCTCAGATTCCACCAGAGCAAATGCAGATGATGCAACAGCAGGCTCAAATGATGCAGCAACAAGGTCAGATGGGTGGTCCACAAGCTCAGGCTCCTGATCCTATGGCACAGTTTAAGCCACAGATTGATTCTCTTGCGGCACAAATTATTGCTGACTTAACTGAAGAGCTTGCTCAAGCGGTTACTCCACCTGAGCAGGATGATCCTCTTGTGAACATTAGAAACCAAGAGCTTCAACTAAAGGCGGCAGACATACAGCGTAAAGAAGCTGAGTTTGAATCGAAACAAGAATTTGACCGTGAGAAAGAACGCAATGATGTTCTAACTGCACAGCAAAGGATTGATGTTTCAGAAGCGGCATTAGCCGATAAAACAAGAATTGCAGAGGATCGCATTAAAACACAGCGAGATATTGCGGTTTTAAACTCCAATACAAGGAACCAATAAAATGGGATCAGTAAGAGATAAAATGGTTGAACAAATTCGTGCAGCAAAACGTGCATCTGCTGCTGGAGAACCTGTTGTAGAAGTTGCTCAGGAAGCTCCTGTTGTAGAAATGGTAAGAGCGCGTAATGAGGAAGGACATTTTTTAAAAGATGACCCAAGCACTCCAGAAAACGAAGCGTGGGTTGAGAAGCCTGCCGCAAAGCCAAAAGCAAAAAAGAAAGCTGCTTCAAAGAAAAAAGCAGCTTCCAAAAAGTCTAAGTAGATTTAGTAAAATCGCAAGACCCCAGAGATTCCAAGGAATTTTCTGATTCCTTGGTATTTTTACTTGTATATTCCTAACAATAGCATACTATATGCGGTATGGATGCACTACATTTAGCAGAATATCTATTTAAGAGCATTCGTGAACGTGACGCCCGTTTGAAAGACAGGCTTGCGGATAATTCGATACAGACCTTTGAGGAGTATCGGTACGTTGTGGGTGAAATACGCGGCATGGCCTACGTTGAGGAAGAACTCAAGGTCGCGATGAAAGGTATAGAATACGCGGATGACTAAGAAGTTATTTGTGCCAGAACACGTTGCAAGAGCAACGGCAAAGGCTACAGGAGAATCCTCAGAGATTCCAAAACCAATAGAAAACGCTTTTGGCAAAGGTGCCAACAGCAAAAATACAGATGATCCATCAGAAATGGAACCATCATCTTTAGAGAGATTACCGCAGCCTACAGGCTACCGTGTTCTCATCATTCCTTATTACCCTAGTGAAAAAACAAAAGGCGGTATTATCGTTCCTGACGCAGTTCGTGAACGAGAGTCTTTTGCCACTGTCGCAGCTTATGTGGTAAAACTTGGGCCTGATGCCTACAAAGACTCCCAGAAATTTCCAAACGGTCCTTGGGTCGAAGAAAAAAGTTGGGTTCTTATAGGAAGATATAGTGGAAATAGGTTCAAAGTGGAGGGTCTTGAGGTTCGTATCATAAATGACGATAATATTATTGCAACGATCCTTGACCCTAAAGATATTTCATATGTATAAGTTAATGGAGAGCAAGGAAAATGGCTATGTCTGAAGACATTAAAGAAGAAGAAAACTTTGAAGGCGTTACTTCTGTTGAGGTCGATGATGACCAAGACGATCAGGATGAAGGTGTTGAAGCATCTTCTGATGAAGAAGAAGGAACCAAAACAAGTGTTCGGAAAAAATCTGACGGTGATGATGAGCTAGAAAACTATAGCGAGTCAGTCAAAAGAAGAATTAATCAGTTAACAGCAAAACGTAAGCAAGCCTCTGAGGAAGCTCAGGCTGCATACGAATATGCTCAAAAAGTTCAGCAAGAGAATGAGTCTATGAAGACTCGACTGCAACAAGTTAGTGCAGGGTACAATAGTGAAGCCGAAAGTCGTTTAAAAGCTCAAGAAGCTCAAGCTACTCGTGCTTATGCTGAAGCCAGTGAAGCTGGTGAATATGATCGTGCTGCTAAAGCTCAACAAGCTCTTGCTCAGATTGCAGTAGCCAAAGAAAAGGTTCGCACTCAAAAGGGTCAGCTTGAGAGAGAGACTAAACAGCGTGAAGATCAACAGCAAGTTCAACAGCAGAAAGCTCAAGAACAGCCACAACAACAGGTAGCTCCGCCTCGTGATAAAAAGCTAGATGGTTGGCTAGATAAGAATAGTTGGTTTGGCACTGATCGCATTATGACACGAACTGCTCAAGCAATTCATGAACAATTAGTATTAGAAGAGGACTTTGATCCTACATCTGATGATTACTATAAAGAAATAGATTCACGGATGCGTAAGGAAATGCCTCAAAAATTTAAGGAAAAACGGTCTAACGCCCAGACTGTTGCTCCCGCGTCTGGAAACGGACGGTCTGTAAAATCAGGGCGGAAAAAATCGGTAGAGTTATCGCCGGGTCAAGTTGCTTTTGCGAAGAAAATGAGAATACCACTCGAAAAGTATGCGCAAGAGGTAGTTAAAATAGATAGACGGAGTGAATAAAATGGCTGATAGGACATCACGCGAAGCAAATACGCGGGAGAGCGCACAGCGCCCACAATCATGGCGTCCCGGTTCTGCATTAGAGGCACCCGAACCACCAATCGGTTTTAAACACCGTTGGATTCGTGAATCCGTAATGGAATACGATGATAAGACTAACGTACATAAAAAACGGCAAGAAGGCTGGGACCTCGTTCGCGCTGAGGAGTATCCCGATTATGTTGGACCAATAGTAGACGAGGGACGCAACGCTGGCATCATTGGTGTCGGTGGACTTGTTCTCGCTCGTATCCCTGTCGAAGTGGCTGAACAGCGGAATGCACATTATCAAGGTGTAGCACAGAATCAAATGGACGCAGTAGATCGTGATTGGATGCGTGAAAACAATCCAGCCATGCCTAAACTGAGTCCCCAACGTAAATCATCCGTTTCTTTTGGACAAAAAGGACGCGGAAACTCTGAAGGAGAGTAAAGATGGCGAATCAAGACGCTGCCTTCGGCTTACGCCCCATTGGACGTGTAGGGGGAACCCCTTATACTGGTGGACAAAGCCGATACAGAATCGCCGCAAACTACGGAACAGCTATTTTCCAAGGTGACATGGTTATGCAAGTAACTGGTGGAACAGTGGAAATTCACGCCGATGGCGGGACTGTACCTATTGTTGGCGTATTCAATGGGTGTCAGTACACTGACCCCACAACAGGAGAGCAAAAGTTCTCTAATTTTTACCCTGCAAGCACTAATGCTTCTGATCTTATTGCATTTATCATTGATGACCCTATGGTTATCTTTGAAATTCAAGCAGATGCAGCATTTCCAGTTGCTGACTTGTTTGGTAATTTCGACGTTGTTTACACAAGCGCTGGTAGTACAACTACTGGTATTTCAGGCTCTGAATTAAAAGTAACTGATGGAGGAACTGCAACTACGCTTTCTCTAAAAGCTATTGATATTTCTGAGGACCCTGAGAATAGCGATGTGGCATCAGCAAATACGAATGTAAAAGTAGTCATTCAAAACCATATATTCGGCGTCAAAGGCGCTGGGTTAGCATAGGGAGATTGAATCATGGCTATTTCACGTTCACAATTAGTTAAAGAGCTAGAGCCGGGCCTCAACGCCTTGTTCGGCATGGAGTATGATCGTTATGAAGGCGAACATGCTGAAATCTTTGACACAGAAACTTCAGATCGTGCGTTTGAAGAAGAAGTAATGCTCGTTGGATTTGGGAACGCTCCCACAAAATCCGAAGGTGCAGGAGTTTCTTTTGATAATGCAAATGAAGCCTACACTGCTCGTTATTCACACGAGACTGTAGCGCTTGCGTTCGCACTTACTGAGGAAGCAATCGAAGACAATCTTTATGATCGTCTTGGTGCGCGTTACACTAAAGCGCTGGCCCGTTCTATGGCCCATACAAAGCAAGTAAAAGCTGCATCAGTATTGAACAATGCGTTCAATTCTAGCTTTACTGGCGGAGATGGTGTAGAGCTTTGCTCGTTAGTTCACCCACTTTCAGGTGGTGGTACTTTCCGCAATGAGCCTTCAACAGCAGCAGACCTCAACGAAACTTCGTTGGAAAATGCTCTTATTGACATCTCAACTTTTGTAGATGAGCGTAATATGATCATTGCTCTTCGTGGCACTAAGATGATTATTCCACCACAACTGCAATTTATTGCAGATCGTTTGTTGGAATCAACATTGCGTGTTGGCACTTCAGACAATGATCTAAACGCAATAAAGAACATGGGAATGCTCCCAGAAGGATATACAGTCAATCACTTCTTGACTGATCCAGATGCGTTCTTCCTTAAAACTGATGCTCCTAACGGCTTCAAGCACTTTGAGCGTTCTCCAATGAGAACAAACATGGAAGCTGATTTCGACACAGGCAACATGCGCTTTAAGGCTCGTGAGCGCTATAGCTTCGGCTTTAGTGACCCACGCGCTGTATTCGGTTCACCCGGAGCGTAAAATTAGGTTATTCTTGTAGCCACCCTACAAGTTGTTTCCTAAGTTAGAGGCGATCTTCGGATCGCCTCTTTCTTTTTGTAAATATCTATTGTACTGTTTGGGTATCCCTGACAGTCGCATTGGGCGGCTGACTTAACCCTGACAGGAGATTCTCATGGGTAATTCTACATTTAGCGGTCCAGTACGCTCAGAAAATGGCTTTCAAGTTGTTTCTAAAAACGCCACTACAGGCGCAATCACAACTGTAGCAAACACAGCCTCGACAGGCATTGTAACAAACAAATTTGTAAAGCACGTTGGCTTTGCCACTGGTGTTACAGTAAACACAACAGCGGGTGATAGTCCTGCAATTGGTGAGTTTACACAGCCAGCAAATACAATCATCACTGACATTAAGATTTTTTGTGATGTTGCTCCTGTTATTGGAACAGGTGACATTGGTTATGAGGTTGGAACATCTAGTTCAGGTGCGCAAATTGTTGCTGCTGTAACAGATGAGATTCTGGATGGCGGTACAACAGTTGTTGTACACAACGTAACAACGACAACTCTTGTTGTACAAACGCAGAGTGGAACAACGGCTCCAGCTTCTGTTCAATATACAGACGCCGAAAGAACTATTTTCTGCAACATCACTAATACAGTTGATGCTACAACAGCAGGATCGTTCACATTCATCATTGAGTACGTTCAAATTGCGTAATTAATCTGGTGGGGTTAACGCCCCACCTTTTATTATAGGAGATTAATATGGCTGATGCTGTAGCGACACAGACGCTTATAGATGGTGATAAAAAAGTAGTTCAAAAATTTACTAATATTTCTGATGGCTCTGGCGAATCTGCGGTTGTTAAAGTTGATGTAAGTGGCTTGGCTACAAATTCTCGTGGCGATGCTTGTACAGGCGTTGTTATAGAGAAAATATGGTGGCAGTGCATTGGGATGAAAGTTCAAATACTTTGGAATGCTTCAACTAATGTTTTTTGTATTGAATTAGGTGAAAACCAAAGTGGTAATCATGATTACACTAATTTTGGTGGTTTACCCAACAATGCTGGTAGTGGAAAAGATGGAGATGTTCTTTTCACAACTGTAGGTCATACGAGCGCAGATACTTATACAATAATTATGTCTATGCGGAAAGAGTATGGCTAAATCTAAAAAAGGCGAAATGCCTAAACGTAATAAGAAAAACTTCCGCCCCACAAAGTCTGGGGCGGGAATGACAAAAGCTGGCGTTAAAGCATATCGACGTAAAAATCCCGGTTCTAAGCTAAAAACAGCAGTGACAGGAAAGGTTAAGCCCGGAAGTAAGGATGCAAAAAGGCGTAAATCTTACTGCGCACGTTCTGCTGGTCAAATGAAAAAGTTTCCAAAGGCTGCAAAAGACCCGAATAGTCGTTTGCGCCAAGCCCGTAAAAGATGGAAGTGTTAAATGGCAATAGGTCGTAGTCAAATGAGCAAACAAATCAGTAAACCACCTCAAAAAAAGGATGATATGCCTAGAGGTCTAACCTACTATAGAAAAGGTGGGGCTGCTTCAAGAAAGTCCAAAGGCAGTAAAATATGCCCTGCTGGAAAAGCATGGGCCAAGCGAACATTTGATACATATCCAAGTGCTTATGCAAACATGGCAGCTTCTAAATACTGTAAAGACCCTAATTACGCTAAAGGCGCAAAGGGTAAGAAAAAGAAGAAAAGCTAATGGGTGCGCTTAAAGATTGGGTAAATCAAGATTGGGTTCGCATTGGCACTGATGGAGAGATCAAGGGCAAGTGCGGAACTTCTAAAAATAAAAAAAGACCAGATCGTTGTTTGCCACGAAAGAAAGCTCAAAGTCTTTCTAAAGAAGAGCGTGCAAAAACTGCTCGTAAGAAAAAACGTGCAGGAGCAAAGGGAAAAACTGTAGTTTCTAACACTAAAAAAGCAAAAGTTCGCAACATGGAAAATGGAGGTGCTGTGGAAACTAATTCTAAACGCAAATTTAATGGTAAAAACGTACCCGGAACTGCTGTAGCAAGGGGTTGCGGTAAAATAATGTCTAACCGAAGAAAGCGCACAACAGGTGCTGTAAGTCAATCATAAGGAGTTTATCATGGCTATGAAGAAAAAAGGTTACCGAAACGGTGGTAAAGTTAAGAAAATGTCTAAGGGTGGGGCAGCAGGCGGTAAGAAAGTTCGTCGTATGTCTAAAGGCGGTGCCGCTGGTGGCAAAAAAGTAATGCGTATGACAAAGGGTGGGCGTGCAGGCGGTAAAAAGTCACTTGCCGCAGCAAGAGCTTCTCTTCCTAAAGGTTATAAGATAGTTAAAACATAATATATGGCTTATTTACACAGCAATATACCTTATTTTAAGGCATGGGTTCGCCGTGAATACACTCATAATCATGAGGACTATCACGGCGAATTTCTGCACGCTATGGTTATTGGTGTAACCACAATACCGAACAGATGTTTAAGTTTTCAGGTTATATTTACTGGAAATGAGGCTGAAGGCGAAAAAGAAGACACAGTACATGGTGGTGCTATGTGGGCGCGTATGCCCATAACTGCGCTTGTTGGTGATATTCCTTTAGAAGAGTGGCCTGAGCCAATGGAAACATATGATGCACAGCCTTGGGACTGTGCTTCTCATCATAATTCTGTTTACATCATGGATAGAACCACTCCATGCCCTTGGATGGCTAAAATTAACGGAAAAATGCACCCTGCAAAATATTTGTTTACTGTAGATTACACAGAAAGTGAAATTGCAGATGATCCGGCGCAACATAAACAAAGTCATGTACTTCAGCTATTAGATGCTGGTGAATGGACGGGTAATATTGTTGCGTTACCTAATAACCGTGTGCGTGTAACGCACCCTGCGTGGTTTCAGACAGGAGAGGGCGCTCCTGACTTCAAACCATCTCAGCATATACATTATTCTAAATCTGATTTAGACTACACATTAGATGTTAACAAGGTTTTCGATAACCTTTATAACGAGGAATGACATGACCGTATCAGGCTCTAAAGATTTTGAATTAGATGTAGCAGATTACATTGAAGAAGCTTTTGAGCGTTGTGGCTTAGAAGTGCGTACAGGATATGACCTAAAAACAGCAAAGAGGTCACTTAACCTTTTATTTGCTGATTGGGCTAATCGTGGCCTTAATCAGTGGACCATTGCACAGCGAAACTTTACTGTTACCTCTGGAGATGGTGATGAGTCTTTAGGTGCTGACGTTATTGACATATTATCTCTTGTTGTAAGGAGAGATGGAACTGATTTCTCTTTAAATCGCATTAGTCGTGATGAATACCTAAGCATACCAACAAAAACAACCACAGGACGCCCTACACAGTTTTTTGTCGATAGACAGATCAATCCAGTGCTTAAACTGTGGCCTTTACCAGATAATAGTACCGATGTGGTCCTATATGATGCCTTAATACGCATAGATGATGCTGATAATTACGTTAATACTATGCAAGTTCCATTCAGATTTTACCCTTCTTTATCGGCTGGATTAGCATATTATATAGCTTTAAAACGCGCTCCAGATCGTGTTCAAATGCTAAAAGCAGTGTATGAAGAGGAAATAACTCGCGCAATGGACGAAGACAGAGATCGTGCGTCCTTTAGGGTTGCTCCAGATTTAAGGAATTACCGATATGTCTAGATATGCCACTGGCAAATTTGCATACGGTATATCTGATCGTTCAGGGTTCCGTTATCGCCTAAGAGACATGAGAAAAGAATGGAATGGCCTTCTTGTTGGAAAAGACGAGTGGGAGAGAAAGGAGCCTCAGCTTGAGCCTCTTAGAGCCACACCAGACCCACAAGCTTTGCGCAATCCTAGACCTGAACAGAATTTAAGTGAACAAAGGAATATCCAATATGGGTTTAATCCTGTAGGTCTTAACTTTGACTTCGATTTAACCCCTAATAACTTAGTCGCAACTGGATCAGTTGGAAGCGTTACGGTGACAGAATCATGAGCTTTACATATGCAGAATTAAAAACAGCTATTCAAAATTACACTGAAAATACAGAAACTACTTTTGTTAATAGTTTAGACATTTTTATTAAAAATGCAGAAGAGCGAATATTAAAAATTGCTCAACTTGATGTTTTTAGAAAGAATCAAACAGGAACACTTACGCCATACTCTACAGATGCTGTAAATTCTAAGTTTCTTACTGTTCCTACTGATTTTTTGGCTCCTTTTAGCCTATCTTACACTAAAGATAGCGTTAAAGAGTTCTTGTTGTTTAAAGATGTGAACTTTGTGCAGTCTTTTAACCCGAACAGCGCTACCACTGGAGAGCCGCGTTATTACGCTCAGTTTGATATAACTCACTTTATATTGGCCCCTACTCCCGATATAGCTTATCCAGTAGAGCTTCATTACTTTTATCGTCCCGCAAGCCTTACTGCTGGTGCGGATTCTGGAACAACTTGGTTAAGCAAAAACGCTTCCGTAGCACTTTTGTATGGCTCTCTCATTGAGGCTTACACCTTTATGAAGGGTGAGGCTGATTTAGTGCAAAATTACACTCAGAGATTTACTGAGGCTATGTCTCGCGTCAAAAACTTTGGAGAGTCGCAAGAAGTTACTGATGCTTACCGTACTGGTCTAATTATGAGGGAGAAAACATGATACCTAGTTTAAATACCAATCTTCCTTCAGACTTTAAAGTAGATGTAATAACAACTAAAGATCGTGGATTTACTCCTGAAGAAATTGCGGAGAGATGCGCAAATAAAATTGTATCTGTTTCTGACAGCGCTCACCCTGCGATTCAGCAACAGGCTCATGCCTTTAAAGCTCATATTGTTAAATTAATAGAGTTTTATTTGACCGAAGCTGTCGAAAATGACAGAACCACTGTATGTAACGCATTAACAGACGCAGGACATCCAGAGCTTGCATCACTTATAAGGAGATTGTGACATGGCCTTTTCAGGTAACTTCATGTGTACGAGCTTTAAGAAAGAGCTTCTTGAAGCAGTTCACAACTTTAAAAATTCAGGCGGAAGCACTTTTCAGCTTGCTTTATACACAAATAGTGCATCTTTTACCGCAGCTACCACTGCTTATACCGCAAGCAATGAAATAAGTAATACTGCTGGTAGTGCATATTCGGCAAAAGGTAATACCTTAACGCGAGTTGATCCCTCAACTTCTGGAACAACAGCACTTACAGACTTTGCCGATTCATCTTGGTCTTCTGCTAGCTTTACTGCTCGTGGAGCTTTAATCTTTAATGACTCTGCTTCAGGTGATCCTACAGTAGTTGTTTTGGATTTTGGTGCTGATAAAACAGCCAGCAACGGAACATTTACTGTTGTATTTCCAGCCGCTGATGCGAGTAACGCGATTATTAGGATAGCCTAATGACCGATATGGTTGTTGCCTATTTAGGGTGGAACTCTTCTAGCCAAGGCTGGAATGGTGGCACTTGGGGCAACAACGTAGCTTTAACGGGATCAACTGGCTCTGTAGGCGCAGTAACTGTTACTGGAACAGCAGTACAACCAGCTACTGGACTTACATCTACTGCATCAGTTGGTTCAGTAACAGTTACTGGAACGGCTAGTATATCTGTAACGGGGATTGCAGCTACAGGCTCTCCCGGCGCTTCTACGGTAGTAGGAACAGCCGTTATAGACGTTACAGGATTAGCTGCAACTGCTTCTGTTGGAGATGTTTCTTCACTTGTTACAGCAGACGCAAATGTAGACATTACGGGGCTTTCTGCGACAGCCTCAGTTACATCTTCTCAGATTCTTGTGTGGAGCGATATTGTTCCTGATCAAAATCCGAGTTATAACCCAATTAACCCTTCCTCTTCTCCATCGTGGGGAGAGGTGGCATCATTTTAGGAATTAAACAATGGCTAGTACATATGTAAATAATCTCCGCCTTGAGGAAATCGGCACTGGCGAACAGTCTGGTACTTGGGGCGATACAACAAACACAAACTTAGAGATAATTGGTCAGGCAACTGCTTGGGGAACCAGAGCAATCGCTAATGCTTCTACTGACAACATCACAATCGCTGATGGTGCGCTAGATGCAGACAGATCACTTGGGTTAAAGCTTACAGGTGGCGGTCAGGCTTGTACTGTTACCTTGCTGCCTAACACCAGTTCTAAAACTTGGTTCATGTATAACGCAACGGCTGCGGATTTGACTTTCACATGCGGTAGTGGCGCAAACGTAATTATTCCTGCGGGTCAGACAAAGGTTATTGCAACAGATGGTTTGGGATCAGGTGGTGTAGTCCATGACCTTCTTACTGCGGTTAACTTGGCAGGAACCACTGTTGTTGATGATTTAACGGTTAGTGATGATCTTACTGTTACGGATGACTTAATCGTTGGTGGTGACATTGATCTTGAAGGCAGTATAGATGTTAATGGTACAACAAACTTAGATGCTGTTGATATCGATGGTGCAGTTCAGATTGATGCAACGCTTTCTGTTGGTGTAGATGACACAGGATATGATGTTAAATTCTTTGGCGCTACATCTGGCAAATATGTTCTTTTTGATGCAAGTGCAGATACATTTTTTGTCTCTGGTGATCTTGCAACTGTTACTGCTGGAACTTCAAATTTTGTAGCTGGCGTCAACGCAGGTAACTCAATAGCCTCTGGCGGTAACTACAACGTGGTTGTGGGCGATGAGGCTGGTACTGCTTTGACTACTGGTGATGATAACGTAGCTGTTGGCTTTGAGGCACTTAGCACAGAAGATACAGGAACACGATCTGTTGCAGTAGGGTATCGTGCGCTTAAAGTACAAAACAATGACAGTACAAACTATAATGTTGCGGTTGGATATGACGCAGGAGTAGCAGTAACCACTGGCAAAGACAATACCCTCATAGGCGCACTAGCTGGTGACGCACTTCTTACTGGCGAGTTTAATGTAGCAGTAGGAAAAGACGCATTAGGTGCGGATACTGATGGAGGTTATAATGTAGGTGTTGGAGCTTTAGCTTTAACTACACAAAACTTTACTACCTCTACTAATTCTTACAATACAGCAGTTGGCGGCTTGGCAGGTAGACGTATCACCACAGGTACAGAAAACACCCTCATCGGTGGACGTGCAGGTGATCACTTAACTGTCGGTGTTCAAAATGTTGCTATAGGTAGTAATGCGTTATCCGCAGATACTCATGGTAGTTTATCGGTAGCTATTGGTCGTTCAGCACTAGAAGCACAAAACTTTACTACAGCTACAGATGCTTATAACGTAGCAGTTGGCAGACACGCAGGACTATCAGTCACCACGGGCATAAAAAACACCCTTATCGGTGGTCAAGCAGGTGATGCTATAACAGATGCTGATAGCAACGTAGCTGTTGGTCATGGGTCTTTAACCACTAATGTTTTAGGAAGTAAGTCTGTAGCAGTTGGTCATGGGTCTTTAAGCGACCAGAATCCTGCTACCGCAGCAGATATGTATAACGTAGCAGTTGGGCATAACGCAGGAGCGTCAATTACTACAGGCATAAACAACACCCTAGTCGGTGGAACAGCAGGGGATGCTTTGACTGATGCAGACAGCAATGTTGCTATTGGAAGAGGTTCATTAAGCACAGATACATTAGGTAGTAGGTCAACAGCTATTGGTCAGGACGCATTAAATGCACAGAACTTCACTACAGCTACAAATAATTATAATGTAGCGGTTGGTTATGCCGCAGGTGTATCAGTTTCAACAGGCGTAGAGAACACTCTCATTGGTTCTCTAGCAGGTGACGCTTTAACTGATGCGGACTTTAATGTTGCTCTTGGTTGGGGAGCATTATCGGCAGATACCTTGGGAAGTAAATCTATTGCTATAGGCACAGGGGCATTAAGTACACAAAACTTTACGACTGCTACAGATTCTCACAATGTAGCTATGGGTCATGGCGCAGGTAATAAAGTCACCACGGGGGATCGCAACACCCTTATTGGTAGTCTAGCAGGTGATGCCTTGAATACGGGTGCAGCCAACGTAGCAGTCGGTTACTTAGCATTGAGTGCAGATACTAAAGGTGCTTCCAATGTTGCAATAGGGCGAAGCGCATTAACAGCACAAAACTTTACGACAAACACTGACTCTTTTAATACCGCTGTTGGAGATAGAGCAGGAACCGCAGTCACTACAGGCACATTAAACACCCTAATTGGTGGATTATCAGGTGATGCTATTAATACAGGTTCTTCTAACGGAGGGCTTGGTTATAATGCAGCAGGTGCTGTTACTACAGGTAATCACAATATTGGCATAGGTGTTTCTAGTTTAGTTGATACTGTAGCCCTTACCACTGGTAGTCAAAATATTGCGATTGGAAACTTTAGTCGTACTACTGCGGTAGATTCTACTTATGCAACGGTTATAGGATATAACGTAGGAGGAGAATCAGGATATTTTACTATTGGTCGTGATGCTAGTGACATACGTGCAGCACACGGTAACGTAACTTGGGCAACTGTTTCGGATGAACGTTACAAGAAAGACATTGTAGATTCTACAGCGGGTTTGTCATTTATTAAAGCTTTAAAACCTCGCACTTTTAAATACAAGACTCTTGGCGAACTACCAGAAACATTTAATGCTTATAAAGCAGACTCCACCGATGTCTTTAAAAACTCTAATACTAACCACGGCTTTATTGCACAAGAAGTAAAGACAGTCATAGATGCAGATAGCGGTATTAAAGATGGGTTTAAATTGTGGGATGAAAGAGCAGATGGTTCACAGGAAGTTGCTGAAGCTGCGCTCATACCAATCTTAGTCAAAGCAATCCAAGAGCTTGAAGCTCGTGTTGCAGAGCTAGAAGGTTAAGCATGGACCTAATACAACGAAACTTTCCAAACGTAGGGGTTGTCGAGGGGCAACTCCCAGAGGACGTTGTGGGCAACATATGGAAAGTTGTGAACGAAGCACGAGAACAGCCAGAGGACATGAAGCCTGAGTTAGCAGGTAACATTAGTACGTCTATCAGGCTGGACGGTGACTCACCCCTGCTCAAGGAGTTTGTGACTGAACTACTGCCCTCGTTTATTCAAAGCCACATCGAGGCGTATGGCGCACCGTGGCGTGAAACTATGCGTGAGGGTGAGGGTTGGAACTTGGAAAGCCTCTGGGTAAACTTCCAGAAGCAGCATGAGTTTAACCCACCGCATGACCACAGTGGTGTGTACAGCTTTGTCATATGGATGCAGATACCTACATCTTACGCAGAGCAGAAGAAACTTCCTATTTGTGCCAACTCAAATGCAGATAACCACATATCTAACTTTGCATTTAGCTACACAAATACGTTGGGCAGGGTGTCAACCTTTGCCTACAACATGGAGAAAGAAGCAGAGGGTTACATGGTTATGTTTCCCTCAACCATGCTTCATCAGGTTTTTCCGTTTTACGACAATAACGGGGAAAGAATATCAATCTCAGGCAATATTAACATTGCAAACCTAGAAGGATAAACACAATGGCAAGAGATGCAGATCAAATCGCACAAGACCACTCAGCAATGCTGGGCAGTGTGTCAGTAATCAACAGCGTTATCGCTACCCACGCTAAAGGCAGTGATGCAACGAGCGAAGATTTCGGACATGACATGACGCATGACGAAAAGAAAGAGCGTGTAGCTCGTAGCAACGGCTATCTCGTTCACATGAAGGCACTTGAAGATTGGGGCAGTGAAAGTTTTACAGAAATAGATAAAGCTATTACTGCGGCTAATTCATTTACTTCATAAATTTAACTTAAAAGGAGATCACGATGGCTAAGAAAAAAACAAACACCATTACGATCAATAACGTAGAATACACTGAAGATCAATTAAATGACCAACAAAAACATTGGGTTAACCAGAGTTTAGACTTGGATCGTAAAATTAGGTCAGCACAACTTAATCTTGAGCAACTGAACGTAGGCAAACAAGCTTATGTTCAAATGTTAACAACGTCTTTAGAAATGAACAATTCTGAAAACTTGGAAGCTGCTGAGTAATGGAAATGGACGCGCTTTGGAGCTTTGCTTTAACTGCTGCCCTTGGGGGCTTGGGCTGGTGGATTAAGAACCAACATGAAGAATTAAAGCGCGTCACCATTTTATTAAATAGAACAAGGGAGGAAATGGCAAAAGAGTATTCAACAAAAGTTGAAAGCACTGCTTCCATAGACAGATTAATAGTACGGTTAGATGCTCTTGATGCTAAAATGGACAGGATGTTAGAACGCTAAAATAAGAAAGCCCCAACTATGATAGATCCTGTTTCAGCCATCGCAACCGCAACAGCGGCCTACAAGGGTATTAAGAAGGCTTGTGAGGTGGGCAAGGAAATTTCAAGCTTTGCAGGTACAATTTCACAGTTTGCCAAAGCGTCAAGCGATATGGACTTCCTTGAGAAGCAAGCGGCAAACCCCTCTCTTTATCACAAGTTGTTTTCTAATACTGAGGCTACGGCTTTAGAGATCTGGACTCAAAAGA
>WLWH01000181.1_pt1 | contig 55813 bp, 70 predicted proteins | sample 6712741 | NCBI WGS metagenome assembly WLWH01 (sample SAMN12718694, study PRJNA515312) | sponge metagenome | isolation source: marine sponge | host: Mycale hentscheli | place: New Zealand: South Island, Marlborough, Capsize Point | collected 2003-05-01 | reverse complement strand
GGACAAGATCTACCATATTAGTGTACGAATAAAACTTGACGTCGGGGTTGTGTATAGCAACCGCTATCCACTTTTTTAGATATGCGCCGGAATAATAATCACCGCTATCATGGACACGTACGTAATCGGGTTTCTTACGTTTTATTTCAGCATTCATTGCATCTACAAATCTGTCTGTCTTGCTTAGCTCATAGCGCTTTTCAAAAGCAGGTTTCACATTGCTCCATATATATGCGCCTTTCTTAGCATAACAAAACTTTACACAGTCTTTAGCCATTGGGCATGTAAGTTTACCGCTGGCTGATTTGTATGCAGGTATACCGAAATTAAATACCCGTACGCCAAGTTGTTTACTCGTATTTTTTAGTTTACTGTTTTGCGTTAATAAATTCATCACTTAGTAATTGTTTTTTAAGTGCGTACAACTTATGTATTTCAGTGTGCATAAACTTTATTTGTTCGTTCACTGCTACAACGTCATTGCATCGCGTTTCTTTCATACATATTATCGTTAGCTGTTCGTATTTAGCTTGTAAATCTTTATCCCAGCTACATTCATTTTCAAACTGCTTTAGTCCGTAAATTACTGTTGCATGGTTGCGACCAACTATTTCACCGATCAATCTCAGTGAATATTGTGTGTGTTCTTTAGCAAGTTTGTAATATAACCACCGGTTAATTACTATCTCGTGGTCACGGGACGAGGATAAAATGTTTACCCCCGTACCCATAACTATATCTTTAATGGTATGTAGATCTTTCATCAGTCTAGTAATACCATATAAGCTTCGGGGTTAGCACGGCGGAACCAATCTAAACCTTTACGCATTTCGCTTATTAGTTTAGTGTTGGCACTCATGCCGCTCATAACAAATTCAGCACCCTTAATGAAGTCGTACATACTTAACTCTTCAGCCGTTAGGTCTATTGACTCACCTGTATATGGGTTAGATACTGTTTCACCTTTATCATATATTTGTCCGTCAAACCACTTAGGCAGTGGCTTCTGTTGTAGTGTCGGCTTCCCGTTCATATCCTTTGTTTATTAGTTCATCTTCTATTTCTTCTTTAATATCTTCTACCATACTGCCGTATGATTCTTCAACCGCATCTGTGAAGGGGTACCAGTCTAAGTCGTCAACATACATACTATTACCATCCTGTATTGCTTCTGCAATTTCATCTGACAAATCATTTTCGTAGTAATGTACATCTTCACTTATACATACGCTATCAACATTATTAGTAGCAATGAACACTTCGTAACCGTCAGCGGTTGTTTCAGAATAGCAATAAAAATCTAAGCTACTGTTTTTCCACTCATCTGTTACTTCGCATTCGTAATGCTTTTCAAGTAAATTCCACGCTTTTGTTTCGTCCATATCGCGGTAATCTAAATAGCCACGCTTTTCTAACTCACTGGTTATCAGTTCGTCGGTAATTATTTTTTGTTTTAGTGGTGCGTGCTCTGTACCCATAAAACCCGGTAATTTATTTAAAGGATTCTCTTCCATTTTAGTCTTCGTTAAAAATTAAATATATACTATCCCAGCTTCTTACTTCACACATATCGCAGATATAACCGAGCTGGCCTATGGTTAGGTCTACTACAAATGTATTTTCATTAAGTGCCTCTTCAGCTACTTGTGCTAAGTATTGCCACTTGTTTTTGTTTTCAATTAGTTTTACCCTGTACTCATCTTTGAGCCGCTGGTAAAGAGTTCTATGTTCTTTCATGCTTATATTATCTATGTTTATCCGTGTTTAGTTTGTGAATTAGTTCTCGCACACCGATCTCGATCATTGCATATGCCTTGTCGTCTGTGTCCTGTATTACACCAGCATCGAGCATTTGGTTTTCAAGTATCTGCCATATGTGTTCTTTAACGTACTCTTCAACGCCGTTCACCGTTGCGGTGATACCGTCTTGATCTTCGCCGGTAATGTTATGCTTGTGTATAGCAAGTAAGGTATTCGTCATATCTCTATCCATCGTATTTAAATTTTAGTTTTATACTGTTAGTTTTAAAAGCGGTGTTGTATTCTTTAAGTAGCTTTGTTGCTTCAATAACTGTATCTGCCTCGTCTATTGCTTCTCCTTTGTATATCAATTGATACACACCTGTTTTATTATACTTCACTCTCATATATATAGTCTTTAAAAGCAAACAATAGTGCGGCGCTGTTTGCATTACCGCCGATAGACCACGTGTCTAATTCATACTCAGTGTATTCTGCATCGTACGTTTTCCAGTCGTATATAGTGAATATTTGGTCTTCAAACTTCATTATCCACTCGTACTGTACTTTGTCATCACCAGACCCAATTACGGTCGGCTCACCTAGCTTTTCTACTAAGTCTCGGTAGTATATACCGTCTAAGCTACCTATCTTAAAGGTACCGTCCGCTACGTCGGTGCTGTTTTCAAACACCTGAAACTGCTCTTTTGTTGTCATAATTTATAATTTTAGTGGACGTGGCAGGAATCGAACCTGCGTTATTGTGGCTCACCATTCAGCTTGTTGCCTACAATCTATCCATTTCACGCCCATTTGCAGCACCTACCTTTAATACTATCCGTCGATAGTGCCCTACTTCAGGTGGCATTACGGTATCGTAGAATACCTGTGCTGCACCGCTTCACAACCGTGCACTACTATTTCAAGCTGTGGTTGTCCTTCGCGTATTTGTAACTAGTGAGGAATCGAACCTCATATCCGTTGATAGTAAGTGCTTTGGGTCTCTGGCTTTGAACAGTATTCAAAGGTGCTTGTACCACTAGCGCTCCATACCTAGTCGCCCTATTTTGTAGCTTTAATTGCTCGCTACTTACGTCGCCAAGATCGGTGCACTGCTGCGCTCGTAGCTTGACTGACGATTTGAATTGTGTTACCGGTCTTGTGAGCGATAATGGGTACGTAGCTGTACTGCTCAACGTCGGAGCAAGTTATGCACTTTTTATACCCGAGGTTTACTCGCCCAGCCGGTATGATATTGTTACAAGAGCACCGCATTACTTTGAAATTGAATTAGTAAGGTCGAACTCACTTATCCACGTGTACCCTTTCGCATTAAACCATTCGGTGATGGGTTTACGCTTGTTGTGTATAGCAAAGTTTGGTGGTAGGTTACCGATTTTGAAACCGATAAACCGTGTGTGGTTAAACTTTACTCTTGGTCGTTTACTGAACTTTGTTACTTTTATAGTCATAATTAAGTTTTTAAATGTTACAAATATATTATCAACACTTGTTCGTGTTTAGTTTGTAATTACTTCAGGGTCGGCGTGTAGCATCCATTCAATACTGTTTAGCTTGTAACCCTCGCGGTCTAGAAAACCTTCGTAGTCTTCATCGGTAAGGCTACCTGACCCAACACTGTGCTGGTATACTTTGCCGTCTACATAGTTTAATACTGTTATATACATTATTCTTCTTTTTTAATTATCTCTAATATCTCTTCATACGTTAACTGACCTATCTCAGCTTGTGTGTATCCATAGTCTAGTAAGCGATTACTCAACTGATACATCTGCTCTGCATAATACTGGTTCATACTATTTATTGTATTTCCATTTGTTATATTCTCTCATCTCTGCGTGTACATCCGCTATGATGTTACCGCGTTGTTCATCGGTTAGGAAAGCTATACCGCGTATACCGTGCCGTTCTAGTGATAGCTCACTGCAGCGTTCAAAGTAGTTTACTGGTTTCATAACTCGTTATTTTCAATTATGTTTTCAATTTTATCTTCCATATCTATAATATCCCTAGCTAGGTCTAGTATAGTCCTAAGACCGTTTCGTTCACTGTTACTAAGGTCTACATCAACGTCGGTGTCGAATAGTGTATCGACTACATCTTGCATATCGTGTGAGGTATTCTCATACCTGCAATAACTCATATTTGGCATAGTATTGTGTTTTAAATTGTTACATTATTATTATCGTTCGGTGTTCGTATTTAGTTTGTAAATTACTACCACCCAACTAACTCTTCAAGTTCTTCAATCGGTAATTCGATCAGTTCAGTAAGGCATTGGTCGGTATTCGCCATTGCTAACTCTAATATGTATTCATATCTACTCATTCCATTCCGTCTATTAGTTCGCCTAACTCGGCAAATGTCATTTCATCAATCTGTTCTCTTGTATACTGCTCTTTGTATACTTCATATAAACTATCCCATATATTCATAACTTTACTTTTTTAATTGTTTTACATTTCTTTTTACCCACTCAACACAATATTGGTATCGATCGGCAGGGTTAGGTATTAGCACCCGTCTGTGCCTGTACATAACAACACCAACGCGACCTGTCCAGTATGGGTCTATTTCTTTTATTACTTTATTGATTTGGTATAGTCGATCACCGCCGTTGTATATTCTTACATAGCCAGATGTGTAGTTTAATAAAAACCTACCATCACTTAGCTTGAACTTTAGTGTACCCTTCTTGCTTACATTTACTAATTCCATATTACTTAAATTTATTTGCCACTTCGTATATTTCTTCTCTGTCTTCACTATCCAAACCTTCGGTGTGATTAGCATAGTATTTTAATACATATTGTACGAATGTGCAGTCGTTGTCGGTAAGGTTTATATTTCTCATAACTTTACTTTAATTTATTTTCAATAATTGCATATTCACCCTTAAATACTTTATCTTCTACTTGTGTTAACAAATCTAAGTATAGCGCTCGCATATCCGCTTCATCACTCCACTCACACTCGTCTGCCACGTACTTGTATATTTCAAAAGCGGTACTCGCCCATCCATTTGTTAATTCAGCATAGTAATTAACAGTATCTTCATCGAAGTAAAACTTATATTCACTCATCTTAGTTGTTTTTAAATTCATATATATTATCGTTAGGTGGTCGTATTTGGGTTGTAAAAAATATATAGTAAGTATGGAATAGAAAAGAATAGAGGTGTTGTAACCCACTCCCTCTCTATACCTAGATCAGTATAGGAATGATGAAAAGTGTGACGTTAGGTAGCTAATATATTAAATATAACAGGCTAGTGTCGCACTTTACCCTACGTTACTTATTGTTACCGGCCCGATCCTTACTATTTTTAAGAGCAGTGCGGTGGTGCTATACACAATGCTATACACTTCCGAAGAAGTGGAGGTAAGAAGTTCTATTTTACTAGAACCTCATCACCTAACTCTCTTACAAACTTAGGTAGTGCGAAAGTTTGAGAGTAGTACTTGTATTTTTGAAAACACTTCATGTTGTCAAACCTTTCTTTACATAACTCATATACTTTGTCATGTGAATACTTGTGTACTTTACCGTCATAGTCGGTGAATGTTACTATTACTCCTTTACCGATTAGTGTTTTTCTAATGATAAATCTTTTACTTACTAGTGTATTTACTTTTGTTTTCATATTATTAGATTTTAAATTCATATATATTATCTTCTATTCTTCGTGTTTAGTTTGTAAAAGATCTTACAGGTGGAGTACGGTGGTTTTGCTATACGCGTTGCTATACACCTCCGGTGGAGGTTTGGGGCATTTTGTTAGTTATTGTATTTTGTTATTAGTTTCAAGTATAGAATCAATTTCTTTTTGAGTTAAGTTAAGTGCTTTTTCATTTTCAAGATAGTAGAAGAAAGCTTTAGTTATATTAGTGTAGTCAGATTGTGTTAAAGTAATTGATTTCATATTGTTTGTTTTACATTTATATTATCGAAGTGCGGTCGTGTTAGGTCTGTAAATGCTATACACCGCGGTGCGGACGTACTTCGGACAGCAATGACCTTTTCCAATCCACACCTCGGGCTTTGTATCAGACCCTGAAGTTAGGATCTGTGATCAAGCTTACGATAGCGAACACTATCAACGAACCCGCTAGGGCCAGATAGGTACCGATGACTACACCAGTAACTATCTGCTTGCAGCTGAAGCGACGCATTAGATTACGTCTGCTTTATCCATCTCACGTACGAACTTAGGTAGCGCGAATGTTTGTGAATAGTATTTGTACTTCTTGAAGCACGCCATGTTATCGAAGCGCTCTCTGTGGTACTCGTATACCTTATCGTGGTTGTACTTGTGTACCTTGCCATCGTAGTCCGTGAAGCTTACGATTACTCCCTTACCGATTAAGGTCTTGCGGATGATGAATCTTTTACTGATTAACGTGTTTACTTTATTCTTACTCATAATTGTTATATTTAATTGTTTTACATTTATATTATCTACTTAACTTCGTACTTAGTTTGTAATTACTTCGTGGCCGATGATCTTGCTCTCAAGCTGATGATGAGACATGAAGCGGAGGTAGTTGTTGAGGTGTGACTCACTCTGGAACAGTTGCACACGGCTGCTGTAGTTACCCAGCCAGTTCTTTTTGTCGATTCGTACCAGCATACTAATTAAATTTGTAGTTAGTAATATTTTTCTGTAGCTCAGCCAATGCTTCGATTGCTGCTTCGTTAGTTACGTTGCCAAGCAGATACTGGTTTAGCTCGTCGATCGTTGCGATTACTTCCGCGTTTAAATTTATATTGTGCATAGTTTTAATTTTTAAATTCATATATAATATCGGAGTAGTGTCGTGTCCGCACTGTAAATGCTATACGCGTATGCTATACGCTACGCTACGCTCCGCGATAGTTGCCGTACAAAATATAGTTTGCGGTTCCGGGGGGTGGTTTTGGAAAGTCCGAAAAATCCTGGTAAAACCTAGAAAAATATGGGGAACCGGGCAAAAAAATATGGTTTTCCATAACAACGGTGTCAGTGAAAATGAGTATATAACCCCAAACCTCTAAAAATCTAGTAACAAAATTAAAAAAGCACCCCCTAAATTATTTGGGTACTTAAAATATGCGACGTTAACCTGTTAAGGTATATATAATAGTAGGCTATTGTCACTTCAAGGGGCGTAAAAACGGTAAAAAGCACGTAAAATACTATATTATATAAAAAATTAGAAGTGGGTAAGCAAAAATTGTCTCTAGAGGCTGCCAGGCGCAAGAAGAAGCGTGATCTTAAATATGCAAATAGCAAGGATCGCAAGGAAAAGCGTGCTGATAGCCAAAAGAAACGTCGTGCAGCTAAAAAAGCCGGTAAAAAGATTGCTGGTAAAGACTACGATCACTACACAGGGACATTTGTTACAGCACATAGAAACAGAGGTGGAATGAATCCGCGTAGAAACGGTACTAAAAACGAAAAGAATGCCTAGAATACCTAGTTATCCCTTAATAGGGTCACTTTCCAATAACGATCTACTTGTTATTGACGATGTTTCCCAACAGTACGCTACTAAAAGCGTTGAGCTGCAATCATTAAAGGGGTATTTTAACACAGGACAGGCTACAACTACCTACGTTGATGATAAAGTAGTATCTGGGGCTTCATTTAATACCAATACAGGTGTTTTAACATTAACTAGAACCGATGGGGTTGGTGTTACACAAAATTTAGACGGAAGATACGCGTTAACCTCTGCTGTATTTAGCGGTAATTATAATGACTTAACAAATAAGCCTACAATACCAACAAGCAATAGCCAATTAGTAAACGGCGAGGGGTACACTACTAATTTAGGCGTAGTACAATCGCTAACAACCGACAACTCATCAGGTGCCGCTACGTTGGAAAATGGAACTTTGAATATTCCTCAATACTCTGGTGGTGGAGGTGGAGGTGAAGGTACTGTAACAAGCATAGCTACCACAGCGCCTATAACAGGTGGAACTATAACCAACACGGGGTCAATAGGTATATCGCAAGCTTCAACAGATACTGATGGCTATTTAAGTTCTGCAAACTGGACTACGTTTAATAATAAACAAAGCACATCGGAAAAAGGTCAAACGTCAGGCTATGCTGGTTTAGATGCAAATAAAAAAGTGCCAACAGCAAACCTGCCTGATAGTTTAGTAGGTGCGGTCGTTTACAAAGGAACATGGGACGCTGCTAGTGACATACCTACTCTACCAACACCAGCAGCTGGCAATAATGGACATTACTACATAGTAAGCGATGCCGGTACGTATTCATCAATAACATACGCTGTAGGTGATTGGGCTATATCAAATGGTATTGCTTGGGAAAAAGTAGACAATACACAAGATGTCAACAGTGTATTTGGGCGACAAGGAAATATAGATGCGGATGCTAGTGATTACTCTTCGTTTTATGACGCAAACGTACAAAGTAATTGGAACGTTACCGATAGTAACAGTGACGCGTTTATATTAAACAAGCCAACTACTATAACACAAGCACAATCAAACGAAATAGCTGCTAACACGTTAAAAACATCTTTTCCAGAAGCGCCGAGCAATAATTCACAATACGCACGTCAAAACGGTAGTTGGTCTATTGTTTCTGGTGGCGGTGGCGGTATTGGCGGAAGCGGTACAGATACTCAAATGGCTATATTTGACTCTACATCAACAATAACCTCCACACAGGCTGTAGCTGTAAATAGCTCTAGCCAAATAATAATGGACGTGTTGCGTAGTAGTACTTCTTATGCGGATGACAACGCCGCTGAAGCCGGAGGTGTTCCATACGGCGGATTATATAGAACTGGAAGCACTGTAAAAATAAACTTGCTTGGAAGTAGCCCAGGCCCAGGTTCCGAGGTTGAAATATGTAGTTTAATTTGGACGACTGCAAACTCTAGTGAAACAGAGTTGATTACGGGTGGAAATATACCAATCCTTACAACGGCAGCTGAAATGTATGCAAAATACCAACAACAACAGCCGGCGGCATGCTATTGGCAGTTTAATGAAAACGAAAGTTATAGAGGTTTGTATTACAATCTTTACGCAAGAAACGTTGTAAAGCCCCCAAGCGGGTTTAGGTTGCCTACCAATATTGATTATCAAATTAACCTAGCTGGCGCAGAATGTAACTCTGACCGTCCCAACGCAAACAGGTACGCAGCTCCACTGCCTAACAACTACAACCTGACTAACACTGATTTTCTTGGAGATTCAGGATTCGACGTCTACGGTTACGGAGGTGCGTTTGCGTTTAGTTCTACACAAATGCTTTGGCAGTACGACACAACATATGCTAACTTTTGGACATCAGCTGCCGCAAATCAAAATGGATCAAGGATGGGCCTTTCTGTCGCAGGGGCTGGCTATTTACAGTGGGTAAGTTGGGCGGGTTCAACTAGGGAGCTTGCGCCGATAAGGTTTTGTAAAGACGCGTAAAATAAAAAATAATAAAAAATAATAAATGGCAAGAATAACTAATTTTCCATCATCGGCAGCACAGCCAGCAGATTTTGTAATTGGATCGAGCCCTACGGGCGGTTCCAAAAAAATGTCTGTAGGAAGCATTGCATCGCTTGTTAGAGATTCAATAAACACATTGAATAACTTTAGCGTTAGTAATTCTGACAATGGGTACACACTAGCTTGGAGCAATAACACATTATCAATTGATGGGCCAAGTATTGAAGATGCCATATTATCTGTAAAGGGCGCGGGCCCTGTATCTGTTGTAACATCAGAAAAAAATTCTTTTATTAGCTTAAAATACTCAGGCGCGCGTAATATTATAGATGCAGCAGGTATTTATAAAGGTAAAACTAATAACATAAATTTCTTTGTAGAAAACAAGGCAAAGAATGAAGTTAAGAAAATTGGTATTGATAAACTACCATTTACAAATAACACAGGCACTGTAACAGCGGTAACCATTGCAGATGAAAACGGTACAGGTAAAACTATTACCGAGTCTGGTACAATTAATATTAAAGGTGGTAATGGTATTACGACCAGTATGGTCGGAGCCGACTTAACTGTTGAATATCTTGGAAAAGTCGGGGGGACTGTCAACAGTGTTATATCGCTAGATGAAAATGTGCTACTAACTAGCATATCGCAAGATGGAAGCGAAGTAAGTATTCGCCCTGTTAAAGTACCGGTAAGAACTGGTAGATATGACTTTGCACAAGTTACAGTAGATAACTATGGTAGAGTTATTAAGATAGAAGATCAAAAACATATTATAGATGCTTTAGTAGAAAGAATTGAAGCATTGGAATCACAAATACAATTACAAGATGAGTCAAGCACTGATACAAGCAACTAACGCATTTGAGGTAATCCCAAGCGACACGGTAGATTTACCAGGAATTAGCGTACTATACGTAGGCGTTGGCGGACACGTAAAAGTTGAAACACGGGCTGGTAGCGATGTTACATTTTATAACATGAATAATGGGCAATTTGTACCGGTGCAAGTACGCAAAGTATATGATACAGGCACAACAGCGACTAACCTAGTCCGCATGCCTATAAATACTTATTCAAGGTAGCATGGCACTTACTATAACAGATGCTATTATCATTGATCAAGATTTGTATGATCATGGAAACATGAACTCTCTTGAAATGATTACAGAGCTAGGTACCGCTGATCCGCCAATTGAGATTATAGCGGAAGAAGGCTCATGGCCACCCGGTGACCGTTACCCTACAATGATTACAGAAGGTTATAATGATGCATTGCATTACACTAATAGAACATAAAAGATGGCAATAAAGTTTTCACAGTTTAATTTAAGAACTGATAGCACGGCTACAATGTACCTAGTTGGGTATGACGGTAACCAGAATATACATATTACAGTTGATAACCTATTTAATGACCTTATAGACGGTACTGAAAATACTATTGCAATGTTCGGACCTGGCGGCAATAAGGTTATTGACTCTATGCTATCACAAAATGCTGACGCTACAATATTAACTATAGGCGGTCAATTAAATGTTGATGCGGCCGCTACGTTTGATACAAGTATTACGGTTACCGGGAATAGCACGCTAAATGGAAATGTTACATTAGGTGATGCTAGTGCCGACTTAATAACGCAAACGGGTACATTATATTTAAACGGTCCTATAAAAGATACAACCGACACTTTAGGCGAAGCTGATCAAATTTTAGTGTCAGATGCTGGGGGATTATTAAATTTTCAAGATTTAAGCGCAACACACGTAGAAAGTGCGGAGGTTGTTAAAGTGCCCGTTAAAAACCTGCAGGGCTCAGGACTTACAAAAGGCGACCCAGTATATATATCAGGGTCTGTTGGGGAATCAGGTAAACTTGAGGTAAAACTTGCAGACGCAAGTAACTCAGCTAAAATGCCGGCAGTAGGGCTTCTTTTTCAAGACTTAGGAATAAACGGAGAAGGCTATGTTGTTATTACTGGTAAGCTTAGAAATTTAACAACCGATCCAATTGATGGTCAAACACCATTAGCAAACGATGTTATATATGTAAAGCCCGGAGGCGTAACAGGCGATGCGCTTACATTAACAAAACCAGTAGGTAGCAATCTTATTCAAAACATGGGTAAAGTTGGGCGGGTTAGCTCAGCTAATAGTGGTAATTTTGTAGTATCATCTATTCTTAGAACAAACGATATACCTAATCTAACACCTGGTAAAATATGGGTTGGTTCTACGGGTAATACTATTGAGTCTGCGTTTATAAATGTAGACGAAGCGAATACAACGTTAACTATAACCGGTAACACAACTACCACGGGCGATGTACAAATAGATACGCTTTCAAATAATTTTATACCTGTTAACAATAGTCAAGGGGTGTTACGTGATTCTGTTATATATCAAGTTTCTCTAGCAGGCTCTGATCCAAGAAACAAAGCTGTTACTTTAAATACGTTTCAAAGCGATAGTGTATACGGGGAACGCCCAGATTTAAGAGTTGCATCTAGATCTTTAAATGATCCAGGTGTTTTAGATTTATTCAGGCCAGACGGTGATGTTCAAGCTGGTGACAGGGTTGGTATATTGCAGTATAGTCTTCATGATGATAATCAATACGCTGTAGCGCAAATAGAAGTAAAAACAATTGCTAATTCGGGGAGTGGCAACAGTGGCGGTGGTAAGCTTTGTATTAAAACATCTACAAACCTATCCGGTGCTGCACCGACAGAAAGACTTTGTATAAACAATACTGAAGCAGATTTTTTAGTACCAGTAAACGTAACAAGTACAGCACAATCAAGCTTTGCTGGCCAAGTGACAATACCTATAACCCCGATAGCCGGGACTGACGCGGCTTCTAAAGCTTATGTTGATTTACAAAACACAGGACAAGTTACGGGTACAGGAACCACCTTGACTGTCCCTATGTGGCTGGGCACTACCCCAACGAACAATCTTGCAAATTCACCTATTACTTTTCGAGAAGTGTCCCCTGGAGCGACAAATCCTTACTCTTTACAATTTGGAGGATTCTCCCAAGCAACTGGTCTACGTAATTCAATTGCTATGGGATATAACAACCAAGCTCAAGGTGAGGCGACATTGGCCACGGGGCACCAAACAACAGCGAATGGTCTACACGCGGCGTCCTTTAATTTTCAAACTACAGCCTCTGGAGAAAAATCAGCGGCATTTGGAGACAACACAGTAGCATCTGGAAAAAGCTCTTTTGCTATTGGTAACAACACAACAGCTGCTACCAGTCTGTCTTTTGCAGGTGGTAAAAATTCTACAGCAAATCCAGACACTAATTTTGAAACCGCTTTTGCATATGGAAATAATGTTAGCTCAACTGGTAATAACTCTGCGGCATTTGGTTTAAATACAATAGCCAGCGGAGAAAGATCATTTGTTGCGGGCACAAGCAGCACTGCTTCAGGTATTAACGCTGTTGCTTTAGGAGGGCAAAATGAAGCTACTGGTGATTTAAGCTTTGCAGCTGGGTTTGACAGTACAGCATCCGGTCATTTTAGCGTTGCAATAGGTAATCAAAATACATCATCACAAATAGGTTCCGTGACCATAGGACAAGGTTTAACTACAGATCGGGTTGACCAGGTTGTTGTAGGTAGGTATAACGCGAGTGGTTCCAGTGCTAGTTTTGTAGTGGGTGTTGGTGGGGATGTTGTAAGAAAAAATGGCTTAGAAATTAATGCTCAAAATGTAAACCTTCCACAGTATGGAACGGGATCTGTTACGGGAACTGCTGCTTATAATTTATCTGTAGATAGTACTGGTAAAATAATTGAAACTGCAATTCCAACCGCGCCGAGCTATACAAGTTTTGTTTGCCTACTCAGTCAATCAGGAGGTGCAAATCCTCTGCCAGATATGGTTTTAGAAAACTCATTAGGTATACCAACACCATATCAGGCTTTTACAAGAGTGTCTGCTGGAATATACAACCTAAACGCTCCTGGTAAATTTCTTCCATTAAAAACAATAATGCTAGCGGCTTCTGGAAGTGGTCCAAGTGGTACAAGTGGTAACGTAGGCTTTTCATTTGTTGACGTGGATAATTTAAGAATATTAACTTCTGGAGCGGATAATTTTACTAAAATAGGAATAGAAATAAGAACTTATAATTAAAATTATGGCTTGGAAAATAAACAACATGCAGCATAAAACCTCTGATGGTTTTGTAATAGAAGTATCATCTGTCTATGAAAAGCAAGATGGGCCTGGGTATGCTAGTAAGCTATTCTTAAATGAATTTGAAGAAACGGCTGGCCCAGAATTTATACCATACGAAGATTTAAACGAAGATATAGTTATAGGTTGGGTTAAAACCGCATTAGGCGAAGAAACTGTTATTGAAACAGAAGCAAACGTTGATGCGTTGGCTACGGCAAAAAAACAAGAAATTGAAAACCCTGTGATTGAACCAGGATTACCTTGGGTGTAAAAATCACTAAAACCAAGTAATATATATCATATACCTGGCCCGGTGTAGGGCAACCAATTAATAACATAAAAACCAAAACCAAAAATGACTTATTTATATCACCAAACGTGGACATCGCAAGGCGATGCAAGCGTATCTGATGAAACCAGAAAACTTTGGGAGCACGTTTCCGATAAAGCTAACTGGCGAATTGTACAATTACCAAATGGATATTACCAAGCCGAATACAATAAAGAAGGCAAATGGGTTGATACCACAAGGCGCGAAACCGTAAAAGGCGCTGAAGCTGCAATTGATGCTTCAATTGAACATTACAAAAAGAAGCTGGCTTTTGCAAACGGCCCTGTAGTTGTAAAAACGTTTGACAAGTAAACCAATCAATAATATAATCTAATTTAATCTAATATGTCTGACGCAATCGTTAAGAATCTAAACTTTGGATCGGATGCCCGAAAAAAAGTTTATAGCGGAATAGAAAAACTAACTAAAGCCGTTAGCTCTACATTAGGGGCTAGCGGTCTTAGTGTTATACTGGAAAACGACAAAGGTAATCCGGTAATTACAAAAGACGGTGTAACTGTAGCTAATAATATCTTTTTACGTGACCCTGTTGAAAATATGGGGGCAACACTTTTAAAAGATGCGGCGCGGAAAACTGTAAAAGAAGCAGGTGATGGAACAACAACAGCAACCGTACTTGCACACTCAATCTTAAAAAATGCATATAAAGCATTAGAAACTGATAGCTCTAGATCTTTGAAAGAGGGTATAGCTACAGGAGTTGAAAAAGTTATATCGTATTTAGAAAAAGTTGCAATACCGGTTACCGGCGATATGATTGATCAAGTAGCAACAATATCTGCTAACAATGATAAAGAGCTAGGAAAGCTTATAAGCGACGCATTTAAGTCTGTAGGCAATACAGGCGTTGTTATAATGCAAGAAACAGATCAACCTGAAACAAGCATAGAGGTTGTGGACGGGGTGCAATACGAGCAGCCGTTAAAGTCTAACCACTTTATAACAAACCAAAATACAGGTGCGGCGGAACTTGAAAACCCGTATGTGCTTATTTCGGAATCAACTATACCAAATATTCGCAGGGTGCAATCGGTTCTTGAGTATGTTATAAAACACAACAAGTCACTTTTAATTATTGCAAACGTTGAGCCTCAAGTGTTGAATACGCTTGCAATGAATAAAATGAAAGGTAATATAAAGGTTAATGTAATTGACCTCCCAACCTATGGCATTACAAGAAAAGAAGTAATGGAAGACCTTTCGATGCTTACAGGCGCTAAAATTATAAATGAAGATCTTGGCGATGATATGGACCTAATAGATATTGAAATGTTAGGTACTTGTGTAAAAGCAGTAACAAACAGCGAAGAAACTGTTTTACAAATAGAAGGTAGAACAGAAGAAGTTGAAGAAAAAATTAAATCAATACAAGAAGAGTTAGAAAAGCCAATGCTACCCGGTTATACTATAAGGTACGAAAAAAGGCTTGGAAGACTTTCTGCAAAAGTAGCCGTCGTTAAAGTCGGTGCTAATTCAGAAGTTGAATTAAAAGAAAAGCGCGACCGAGTAGAGGACGCGATATGTGCTACCAAAGCCGCGATAAAAGAAGGTATAGTACCAGGCGGTGGAATAGCCCTTTTAAATGCCGCACAAAAAACGAAAGCAAGCGGCAAAGGTGAAGAGGTTCTTTTAGAATCAATTAAAGCACCTTTTTATACAATACTGAATAATGCAGGTATTGAAGAATTTGAAGAGCCTACAATTAAAGGCAAAGGGCTAAATGTTGTTACAGGGAGTATGGTGAGTATGATAAAATCTGGTATCATAGATCCATTGCTTGTTACTAAAAGCGCTCTTCGGAACGCGGCTTCAGTAGCCACAACAATAATATCAACAGATTGTGTAATTAACAATGTTAGAATTGAAGAATTATGAAAGCAATCGGATATTATTTAATTATAGAAAAAGAAAAACAAGGTACACAAAAAACCGAAGGTGGTTTATTGTTGGCCGAAAATGCCCGTGAAGATATAAGATACGCTAAGGGTTGCGTAATATCAGCGGGCAATGATATTGTAGGAATAAATAGCGGTGATAATATATATTATGATAAACACGCTGGTTATCCCATTGAATTAGATGACAAGGTTTACCATGTTATTAAAGCGCAAGATGTAGTCGTTATATTATGAAAATAAAAGCTTCTGATCTGCGTGATTCAAAAGTATTGAAGCATTACCGTATAGTGCGCCGGTGGGCGTGTAGAAATTATGGTATTAAAGATGCGGATCTGGAGCTTTTAATATTCTTAGATTGTCAAGGATTTTTTAGCAAAACAGATTTTAAAATGGACACATATGCATACAGCTGGGATAATAATCGATTTGCAAGATTATTAAAAGAAGGCTGGATAGTTGTTTGGCGGCATGGCAATAAAAAAGAAAAGCAAGGTAGTCTATATAAAGTATCGTTAAAAACAACACAGTTATTAACGCGAATGTATAGAATACTTGCGAGCGAAGAAGATATTCCGACGGGTGCTACGCAAAATGTAATTAAAAGCAAAGCGTATGCCGATAGAATGCTTCAGGTAGCAATTAAAAGAATAAATAACGATAAAGAATAATAATATGCCTTATAATGGTAAATCACCAGCAGAAATTAATATAGCTGCTATGTTTGGGGGAGCGGCAAAAGGTAACCTAGGCCAGGATAAAGTTGCTAAACTTGAAAAAATGGCTAATCGAGGCGGTTTTTTTAGTGGAATAGCACAAAAATTCTTAAGAAAATATCGAGCTAAGCAGGCGTCTACAGCCGCTGCAGGGGCGGCGCCTCAAGCGCCATCTGTTGTGCAAACAGCAGGCGCAAGTAATATGTCTGGCAGAATTGAAGGTATTGAATCCAGGTTAACTGCTTTAGAAGGAAGCGGTGTAAGTTCAAATCCGGCTGGCGATATAGCCCCCGTTGAGGACGCAAGCGCAGCAGCTATGCCAACGGCTGCGCCAACAGATATACCAACAGATATACCAACGGCTATGCCAACAGATATACCAACGGCTATGCCAACAGATATATCAGCGGCTCCACAAATGCCAGCAGCACAAGAACCAATAATACCACAATCAGAGCAATTAGGCTCATTAATGGCATCTCCATTTACAATGCGCCAGCGCACAAACATGGGGCCTTTAAATTTAAATTCACCTTTAAATGGGAATACTTTTGCTAAAGCAGTGCAAGATGCTAAAGCAACAGGAGCAAGCACATTTGAAGTTGGCGGAAAAACTTATAACGTAAAATAATAATTATGGACGATAGAAGCAAAAAAATAATTAAAGCACCATCGCTGCAAGGAACAGTAGGCGAGTCTTATATATGGGATGGTCCTTTAGACACTAGCGGTTTTCCAATGGGGAAAGGCAGCAGTTCAGGAGCGAACGGCATGCAAATTAAAAAATACCCGTGCAAGTCTTACGAATTGCAAGGACCTATTACACAAAGGGCAAAAGGGTAATTATGTACGTTCAGCACAATTCGCCATTTGCGAAAAAAGGCGACGCACCATCTCGGAAGAAATCAAAAGGCTACTACGCTAAAGTAAAAAAAGGAAGCGGCACAGGAAGTAAAGCCGGCGGAGGTATGACGGCAAAAGGTGTTGCTAAGTATCGCAAAGATAATCCTGGTAGTAAATTAAAAACAGCTGTAACTACGCCACCTTCCAAACTTAAAAAAGGAAGTAAAGCGTGGAAGCGTAGAAAAGCATTTTGCGCGCGTTCTAAAAGCTGGAAGTCTGAAAGAGGCAAAGCAGCACGCAGAAAATGGAACTGTTAATATGGAAGATAAAGGATTAGGCGATACAATAGCCCGGGCTACAAAAGCTGTAGGCTTAGATAAATTTGCTAATCAATTTGCTGAAGGTTTAAACATACCCGGTGGGTGTGGTTGCAAAAAGCGCCAAGCATATCTTAATAAAGTAGTACCGTACGGTAAAAAATAAATTATGGCTTTTAAAATGAAACCTGCCCCATTTAAAATGGATGAAACTCCGGTATACTATGTAGACATGCAAGATGGCGTTTTAGGAAAAGCTAATAATAATGGTACAATTATTGTAGATCAAAATTTATCACCTTTAGAAGCTCGGCAAGTAATTAAGCATGAGCAAGTGCATATTGATCAAATGCAGCGAGGTGATCTTGATTACGATGATAACAATATATATTGGATGGGTAGAATAATACCAAGATCTAGTATAAAAGAAGGCGATAAAAATTTGCCTTGGGAAAAAGAAGCTTATAATAAATCTTAAAATTAAAAACAATGGGATATAAATCACCCTACAACAAAGTTGGCCAATTAAAGCCAGAAATGAAAAATCAAAGTAAATCCTCAATAGCGATGAAGGACTCTGGCATTTATATGAATGACCTGTCTCCATTGTCTATGTCACCTCTTAATATTCCAGACCCCAGAAAAGCTTTAGAAGAAACTGCTGCAAGCGCTTCTTCTAAACTAGAAAATGCAGCGGATATTAAATCTGGTTATGGGCAAACTCAAGAAAAAACAGCCATAACAGCGCCAAAACAAAGAAAGCTTGATGTAGGCGCTTATGAGCAAACATATAGAGAATCTGCTAAAGAAGTAACAGGCAAAGACTTTGGATATATGACCAACCGTAATAACGCTTCAGATGCTGAGCGGATAGCCACTGGACTTACAACTGCTAATAAGCAAAATATAATAAACCAAAGAGAACAATTTCAAGAGCAATTTGGTAAAGGTGCCCAGCCAAATAAACCTTTTATTGATGCTACAAATGTTAACTTAGGAAATGCCCGCACCGGAAAAGAATTTGAGGCCATGAAGACTAAACAACAAAACCTTTCCAAGAAAAGAATGGAAAGCAATATTTTAGCGGAGCAAACAAGACAACGGCTAGAACAAAACCCATCTACAATCACTACTTCGGGCCTGGCTGACGCATCGTCTTATACTAAGCCTTCAATGCCTACCACTGATCAAAGTACTAAAAAGAAATCTAATAGGCAGATTTTAGGGCCAAAAAGTTTTAAAAATAAAAGTGATTATAAAAAATACAAAAAAAGTTTTAAATCATAATGAATAAAATTCTTCAATTTATAACTGGAGGTCTCATTAAAGATGTTGGTAAAGTTATAGATAACTTAACAACTACTGATGAAGAAAGACTTGCGGCTAAACTAAAAGTTGAAGAGCTGCTAGAGCAAGCGGATAAAGATGCTCAAGATCAGGTAACAGCGAGATGGGAGTCGGATATGAAGTCCGATTCCTTCTTGTCTAAAAATATACGACCAATGGTTCTTATATACCTTACTTTTATATTTTCTATATTAGCATTTTTTGATGGTAACATAGGGGAGTTTTCAATAGCAGAAGATTATATACCTATATTTCAGTCGCTATTAATAACTGTATATGGTGCTTACTTTGTAGGGCGCACGTGGGAAAAAGGTAAAAAAGTAAGTAATAATAAAGATAACTAGTTAAATATAAATCAATTAAATTAAATCAAATGAGTAAAATTACAGATGAGCAATTAAAACAATTGCAAGAACTGCAAGCTAAATTAAATACTACAGTTTCAAATATTGGTACACTAGAGGCTAATAAACATGCCTTACTTCACGAGCTAGCTGGTGTAAATAAAGAAATAGAAGAAGCAAAAAATTCTTTAGAAGAGGAATACGGTTCTGTAAATATTAATTTAGAAACAGGTGAGTATACCGAAATAGAAAAAGATGAAGCTAATAAGAAAGATTAGTATTGGATCAGACTACAAAAGTGATGCGATGCATTATTCTGTAGGGCAACAAGTATACGGGGGACACGAAATTAACTCTATACTTTTTGATGATACCGACTCTTCTTATAATATTTTTATTAAGAAAAACTCAGAGGTATTGCCGTGGAAGAAATTTAATTCTAACATGGCAATATCAGTAGAGTACGATCTTGAATATTAATGAAAGCTTTACACCAATTTATAGTAAAACCAAAAGGCCCAAGATATAATAACGTAAAAAAATTAGGTGACAATAGCCTGCTACTAAATACTAGTATAGAAAGCTTTCGTCACATAAATAAAGAAGCAGTTGTAATTGCAACCCCGGTTGCTTTTAAAACTAATATAAAGCCAGGTGATACTATCCTTATACACCATAACATCTTTAGAAGATGGTATGATATGAAAGGTAAAGAAAAAAACGGTAGTACATATTTTAAAGACAATATGTATTTTGTAAACATAGATCAAGTTTATGGGTACAAAAAAAATAACGATTGGGTTATGATTAATAATAGATGCTTTGTAAAGCCTATTAAAGAAACAAGCTCATATTCAACTGAAAAAGAACAAAGGCATATTGGTATATTAAAATACGGCAATGATGCGTTAAAAGCTGCCCAAATTAATCCAGGTGACTTAGTAGGGTTTACACCCAAAAGTGAATGGGAGTTTATTATAGATAATGAACGTCTTTATTGTATGAAATCAAATGATATAGCTATTAAGCATGAATTCCAAGGAAACGAAACAGAATATAATCCGGGCTGGGCAGAAAGCAGTTAAAGAGCTTATAAAAGTTGCGGAAGAAAAAATCATTACAAATACAGAAGATGATGTTTCTGCCGATAGGCTTAAAAATGCAGCTGCCACAAAAAAGCTTGCAATATTTGATGCATTTGAAATTCTAAATAGAATTGAAGAAGAGCGTAATATGCTAGAAGGCGCTAATGTAGAAACTAAAGCTAAAGCCTTTAAGGGCTTTGCGGAAGGAAGATCTAAGTAATGTACGAGCAAAGTTTATTAAATATAGCTTCGGATTATATAGATCCTAAAGTGCTTAAGAAAAAAAACAGATACAAGCAATGGAAATACGGATATGATAAAGAATCCGACGTTGTAGTTATTAGTAAAACAGGTGAAATAGGCGAAGTGTATAGCATACAAAATTTACATATAGCTTTACCTAAAGAGAATAACACCTATAAATTTAAGTCTAACAAATGGGGTAGGCTTGATTATCCACAAGAGCTTAGTAAAATAAAAAGCGTATTTGAGTGGAATCAAAAGCCAGAATACTTCAAAGAAAAATACTATGATTATATAGATGAAGAATTTAAGCGCCGTGAACAAGGCTTTTGGTTCTATAATAAAAGCATGGCTACTTACATTACTGGTACTCACTATATGTACTTGCAGTGGGCCAAGATTGATGTTGGGTCAGCAGAGTTTAGGGAATCAAACAGATTATTCTTTATATTTTGGGAAGCTTGCAAAGCAGACCAAAGATGCTACGGCATGTGCTACCTCAAAAATAGGCGTTCAGGATTTTCATTCATGGCATCAGGCGAAACTGTTAATTTGGCAACAATCAGTTCAGACTCAAGATTTGGTATCTTATCAAAGTCTGGTAGCGACGCCAAAAAAATGTTTACAGACAAGGTAGTACCAATATCAGTTAACTACCCGTTCTTTTTTAAACCAATACAAGACGGTATGGACCGTCCCAAAACAGAGTTAGCGTATAGAGTGCCAGCGTCAAAGCTAACAAGAAGAAAGCTTGATCAAGGCGAAAACCCAGAAGAGCTTGAAGGATTAGATACGACTATTGACTGGAAAAATACAGGCGACAACAGTTATGATGGTGAAAAACTAAAACTATTAGTTCACGACGAATCAGGCAAATGGGAAAGACCTGATAACATATTAAATAACTGGCGCGTAACAAAAACAACATTAAGATTAGGTTCTCGTATTGTTGGAAAATGTATGATGGGCTCAACATCAAATGCATTAGATAAAGGCGGTAAAAACTTTAAAAAGTTATATTATGACTCAGACGTTACAAAAAGAAACCGCAATGGACAGACTAGCTCAGGATTATATTCTTTGTTTATACCTATGGAATGGAATTACGAAGGATTCATTGATACTTATGGATACCCTGTCTTTGATACGCCAGCAGAACCGGCTGAAGGACCATATGGCGAATTTATTGAACAAGGAGTCATTGAACACTGGCAAAACGAAGTAGACGGCTTAAAGCAAGATCAAGACGGTTTAAATGAATATTACCGGCAGTTTCCAAGAACGGAGCAGCATGCTTTCCGTGATGAAGCAAAAGAATCCTTGTTTAATCTTACTAGAATATACCAGCAAATAGATTACAACGAAGAGGTATCTAATAATATGAAAGTAACGCAAGGAAGTTTTCAATGGTTAAATGGCAAGCAAGATGGCGAAGTTATTTTTACTCCTAATAAAAGCGGTAGATTTAAAATATCTTGGGTACCTCCGAAAAAATTACAAAATTGTGTAATAAATAAGAATGGTGTTAAATATCCCGGCAATGAGCATATAGGTGCTTTTGGATGTGACTCATATGATATATCAGGTACAGTTGATAAGCGTGGGTCTAAAGGTGCGTTGCACGGCTTGACAAAGTTTAGCATGGAGGATGCTCCTCCTAATATGTTTTTTTTAGAATATATTGCAAGGCCTCAAACAGCTGAGATATTTTTTGAAGATGTATTAATGGCTTGCATATTTTACGGTATGCCTATACTTATAGAAAATAATAAGCCTAGATTGCTTTACTATTTTAAAAGAAGAGGTTACCGTGGGTTTTCAATGAATAGACCCGATAAGCTTTGGAATAAGTTATCCGTAACAGAAAAAGATATAGGCGGTATACCTAACTCGTCTGAAGATATTAAACAAGCGCACGCAGCTGCAATTGAAAGTTATATAGAAACATATATAGGCGAAGTGTCAGATGGCATATATGGCGATATGTATTTGCAAAAAACGCTTGAAGATTGGGCAACATTTAATATAAATAATCGTACAAAACACGATGCTACTATTAGCTCTGGATTAGCGATTATGGCTTGTAACAAAAACAGATATAGACCATCAGCTGAACGCATATTAAAATCCGTTCCTCTTGGTTTTAAAAAATTTAACAATAAAGGATTTATTTCAAAAATAATAGAATAGATGGTTAATACTAATTATACTAGCTCGTTTCCCGATCAGGTGGTACCTAATGAGGAAAAGCAGACATTAGATTACGGTTTGCAGGTAGCAAGAGCTATCGAAAACGAGTGGTTTAGAAATAACCGTGGTGGCGATCGTTTTACCGCAAATTATCAAGAGTTTCATAAAAGAAGACTCTATGCCCGCGGCGAACAAGCCGTGCAAAAGTATAAAGATGAATTGTCTATTAACGGTGATTTATCTTATTTAAATTTAGATTGGAAGCCTGTGCCAGTTATTCCTAAGTTTGTGGATATTGTTGTTAACGGTATGTCGCAACGCCATTATGAAATTAAAGCATACGCACAAGACCCTATTGCAAGACAAAAGAAAACAAGATATGCTGAAACAGTATTGTCTGATATGTTTAATAAGCAAAACTTAGAACAATTAGGGCAAGAAACAGGTATGAACTTTTTTTCTGTACCTGATCCAAGCGCTCTCCCTAAAGATAAAGAAGAGTTTGAAGTTTACATGCAGCTTAACTACAAAGAATCCGTAGAAATAGCATTAGAAGAACTTATAAATAATACATTAGATAAAAATAAATACGATGAAATTCGTAAGCGTTTTATTTATGACTTAGTTACATTAGGTATTGGAGCGGCTAAAACAGAATATAATAGATCTGGCGGGCTGCGGACAAAGTATGTTGACCCAGCAAATTTAGTTTATTCATATACAGAAGATCCTAATTTTGATGACCTGTACTATATAGGTGAAGTAAAACAAATATCTTTATCTGAATTAGCTAAACAGTTTCCTTATTTAACTGAATCTGATTTAGCTGAAATACAAAAGTATCCTGGCAACAGCGATTATATAAGAAATTATTTTGGGCAAAATGATAACAATACTATTAGCGTTTTATATTTTGAATACAAAACATATGAAAAGCAAGTATTTAAAATTAAGAAAACTGAGTTTGGATTAGAAAAAGCTTTAGAAAAGCCTGATACATTTAATCCGCCTGAAAATGATAACTTTGATCGAGTTGAAAGAACAATTGAAGTATTATATACGGGGGCTAAAATATTAGGCCATGAAAAAATGCTTTCTTGGAAGCTTGCGGAAAATATGACGCGCCCTAATTCTAATTCGCCTAAAGTTGAAATGAATTATACTTTAGCGGCGCCTAGAATGTACAAGGGGCGTATTGAATCGCTTGTTAGTCGTATTACAGGCTTTGCTGATATGATACAGCTAACGCATTTAAAATTGCAACAAGTAATGTCTCGTATAGTCCCAGACGGTGTATACGTAGATGTTGATGGCTTAGCAGAAGTTGATTTAGGTAACGGCACAAATTACAATCCAGCGGAAGCACTTAATATGTATTTCCAAACTGGTAGTATAGTTGGTAGATCATTAACACAAGATGGTGATATGAATCCTGGTAAAGTGCCTATTCAAGAGCTGCAAACATCATCGGGACAAGGCAAAATTGCATCGCTTATTAATACATATCAGTATTATTTACAAATGATACGTGATGTAACCGGATTAAATGAAGCGCGTGATGGAAGCCAACCAGATAAAAACGCATTAGTTGGATTACAAAAACTTGCGGCAGCAAATTCAAATACCGCTACAAGACATATATTACAAGCGGCCTCATATATTACACTTCGTTTATGTGAAAATATTTCACTAAAAGCAAAAGATATATTTGAGTTTGCACTTACGGAAGAAAGCTTAATACAAAGTATTAACGAATTTAATGTAAATACACTTGAGGAAATATCAAATTTACATATGCATGACTTTGGTATTTATTTACAGCTAGAACCTGATGCAGAAGAAAAGCAAAGCTTAGAAATGAATATACAGGCTGCGTTGCAATCTGGCTCTATATATTTGGACGATGCTATAGAAATACGTAATATTAATAATATTAATTTAGCTAATAAATATTTACGTATTAAGCGACAGAAAAAACAAGAAGCTGATCAACAAGCGCAGCAAGCAAACATTCAAGCCCAAGCGCAAGCTAATGCGCAAGCGTCTGAAGCAGCGGCAACTGCAGAAATGCAAAAGCAACAAGCACTTACCGAAAGCAAGCTACAACTTGAACAAGGTAAATCACAATTTGAAATTGGGAAGCTGGAGCGTGAAGCAGAAATTAAAATGCGTTTAATGGAATTAGAATTTAATTTTAATAAACAATTAGCAGAGGCCCAGGCTGAAGTTATAAAAGCAAAAGACGCATATAAAGAAGATCGTAAAGACGAAAGAACTAAAATACAAGCAAGTCAATCATCTGAATTGATTGATCAAAGAAAAAACGATACAGCACCTAAGAAATTTGAATCTGCAGGATTTGATGTATTAGGTGGTTTTGACTTAGGGCGGTTTGATCCTAAGTAATATTTTTTATTAATTATATATTATTTTATCATGGCGGAAGCAGTAAAAACAGAAGGGGAATTTAAAATAAAACCCCGCAAAATGAAACAATTGGCAGAAACACCAGAAACAATTAAAGTGGATTTGTCAAAAAAACCGGAAGAACAACCAGAAACGAGTGATACCATTAAGGTAGACCTTGCTAAAAAAGAAAACGATGCCGTTCAAATCAATACAACAGATGAGGGCGATGCTACTATCGAAGAATCCAAAGACGAAGCAAGTAGCGAAGAAGTGGTTGAAGAAGTACGGACCACCGAAGAAGAGCCGGTAATACAAGAAATAACAGAAGAAGAAGTACAGGAGCAAACGAAAAATTTGCAAGAGCAAGTTAACGAGGCTGTACAACAATCTGTTGAAGAAAATATTAACCTACCTGAAAACATTGAAAAAGTTGTAAACTTTATGAATGAAACAGGAGGCACGTTAGAAGATTATGTTAGATTAAACGCTGACTATTCTAATGTTGATAATAACACACTTTTGAGAGAATATTATCTCCAAAGTAAACCTCATCTAGACGCGGAAGATGTAAGTCTTTTATTAGAAGACTTTACATGGGATGAAGACATAGATGATGAAAAAGATATTCGCAAGAAAAAAATTGCGTATAAAGAAGAAGTTGCAAAAGCCAAAGGTTTTTTAGAAAGCTTAAAAGATAAATACTACGACGAAATCAAGTTGAGACCGGGCGTAACTCAAGAGCAAAAAAAAGCAGTTGACTTTTTCAATCGATATAATGAGGAGCAGCAAATTATACAGCAGCGTACAGATGATTTCCAAAATCGTACTAAAGGCTTATTTAACCAAGAATTCAAAGGTTTTGATTTTAAATTGGGTGAAAAAAAGTTTAGATACGGGCTAAAAGATAATTCTTCTGTTGCAGAAACCCAATCAGACCTTAATAACTTTGTCAAGAAGTTCTTGAACGAACAAGGTGAAGTGTCAGATTTAACTGGGTATCATAAAGCTTTATATGTAGCTAATAACCCCGACAGAGTAATAAATCATTTTTACGAGCAAGGCAAAGCTGATGCAATTCGTGATTTAAATGCTAAATCTAAAAACATTAGCAATGAACCACGGCAAACGCAGAGCGGTGACGTATTTATTAATGGTTTAAAGGTTAGGGCTATTACTGGAGCTGATTCTACAAAACTTAAAATAAAACGAAAACTTAAAAATTAAAATAAATGGCACTATCACCATTGTTTGGGGACATTAACCCAACATTACAAAAACAAGCTACCAGCGGAAACTACCTAGATTTTACTAGTGGTGCTGGTAATGATTTCTCTCAGCAGTACCTTCCTGAGATTTATGAAGCTGAAATAGAGCGTTATGGAAACCGTACGCTTTCTGGCTTTTTAAATATGGTCGGCGCTGAGATGCCTATGACTTCTGACCAAGTTGTATGGAGTGAGCAAAATCGCTTACACATTTCGTATGATGCATGTACACTTACCGCTACCGGCAACGCTGAACTTACTATCCAAGATAGTGACGGGACTGTAGCCACCGGAAAGCCACACGCTATTCGCGAGAATGCGTTGATCGTTATTTTAGATCCTGCAACAGGTACTGAATATAAAGCAATTGTAAAAGGAACGCCTACAGCAACAACTGTACAAGCGCACCCTTTTGGAGCAACCGCTTGGGACGCAACAACAGTTGCTGCAACACTTAAAGTATTTGTATTTGGTTCTGAATTTGCAAAAGGAACTGCCGGAATGTCTGGTTCTGTTGAGCCTTCTTTCACACAATTTTCTAACTCACCTATTATCATTAAAGATAAATACGGAATTAACGGGTCTGACACAGCTCAGATTGGTTGGGTAGAAGTTGCTACTGAAGATGGAACTTCTGGTTACCTATGGTATTTAAAAGCTGAATCTGAAACTCGTCTACGCTACCAAGATTATCTTGAAATGGCTATGGTAGAATCAGAATTAGCTGATCAAACTACTGGTATTTCTGCTGGCGCAGAGGGAGCTAAAGGTACTGAAGGTTTATTTGCGGCTATCACTAAACGTGGTAACGTATATGGAGCTTTTCCAGCCGACCTAGATTCATTTGATACAATTCTTAAAAACCTAGATGGCCAAGGCGCTATTGAAGAAAACATGCTTTTCTTAGATAGAGCTACAAACCTTGCGTTTGACGATATGCTAGCTGGTCTTGACGGTGGAAGCGCTGGTTCAGGTTCTGCATATGGTGTATTTGAAAACTCACAAGAAATGGCGTTGAATCTTGGATTTACAGGATTCCGTAGAGGTTCTTATGATTTTTACAAAACTGACTGGAAATACTTAAACGATGCTTCTACTCGTGGCGCTGACTCAAGCTTTGCCGGAGGGCTAACCCCCGAAGCTGACGCAATTGACGGAGTACTTGTTCCAGCTGGTACATCAACTGTATATGACCAAATTCTTGGTTCAAACATTCGTCGTCCATTCCTTCACGTACGTTACCGTGCTTCTGAAGCTGATGATCGTCGTATGAAAACTTGGATCACTGGTTCAGTTGGTGGAGCATATACAAGCGACGTTGACGAAATGAACGTACACTTCTTATCTGAAAGATGTTTGTGTGTTCAAGGAGCCAACAACTTTGTATTGTTGAAATCAGTATAATCACTTTTTAATAATTACCCTCGTTGAATTAACGGGGGTAGTTATTATTTTTATTAACATTTTTATTTTATTATATCATGACAAAAGAAAGTCAAGCAGAAGAAATCATTGAGGTTGCAACTCAAAAAAAGACTAAGGCTAAAAAAGAGGAGCCTAAAAAACCACAATGGGAAATTAAAGATAGACATTACTATTTAATAGGTAAGCAACCTTTAACATTTACAATCCCATCAAGACATAGTAGAAAACGCAGTTTACTTTGGTTTGATCCAGAAAAAAACGAGCAAAGGGAACTTAGATATGCTACAAATCAAAACTCACCTTTAAAAGATGAGCAAAAAGGCGAAGCAACTCTTGGACATATTATGTTTAAAGACGGGCATTTATTCGTTCCCAAACAATACCAAGCCTTACAAAAACTATTATCAATTTATCACCCCGGGTTAAACAGGATATATAGTGAGCAAGACGATATTGCTGAAGCTATTGATCAAGTTGAAACAATTGAATTAGAATTGGAAGCGCTTAATTTAGCTACAACTATGGACATTGACATGGCTGAAGCTATTGTTCGTGTTGAAATTGGAAGCGGAGTTTCTAGTATGAGCTCAAAAGAATTAAAACGTGATTTATTATTATTTGCAAAACGCAATCCAAGATTGTTTATAGATCTTGCAAATGATGAAAACATACAGCTTCGTAATTTTGCTATTAGAGCAAAAGAGTTAGGAGTTGTTAACTTATCACAAGACCAGCGCATATTTAGCTGGGCAAGCAACGGTAAAAAACTTATGACCGTTCCATTTGACGAAAACCCATACTCAGCATTTGCTGCATATTTGCAAACAGATGAAGGTGTAGAAGTATATAAGTCAATTGAGAAAAAGTTTGCATAACGCGTAATATTAATTTAGAGCGGTGGCGTTATGTTATCGCTCTTTATTAAAAACAAATAAATAACAAATGGCTATAAATATAAACGACGTATACAAAAGTGTACTGGTTGTTTTGCAACAAGAAAAAAGAGGTGTACTTACGCCTACTGAATTTAATAAAATTGCTGCTCAATCACAGCAAGAAATATATAATCAATATTTTGATGATTTAAATCAGTTATTAAGGCTTCCTCAAACTACGTTAGCCTATGCGGATAGGTTTGCTTTATTAGATGAAAAAATATCTTTATTTAAAAGAACAATAAATAAAAATACTGATACCGCAGCTCAAATTACATTAACTAATGTTCAAGAGCTAGGTTCTGTTGTTTATTTTGAAACGCCAACTGCAGCCGGTAGAGAAGCGCAAAGAATACAAAAACAGGATGTTTATACTGTTAATCAATCCCCACTTACTGAGCCTACAAAACATTATCCCGTATATACTTACGAAAATAATATTATACAGTTATATCCAACCAGTATTATTCCAAGTGTGTTACCTCCCGACCCAGACACACCTTATAATTTACAAATTAATTATTTAGCATTTCCAGAAGATCCAATCTGGGGATTTGATATTGAGCCTAATTTGGGTAATTATATTTATAATGCAGTAAAGTCAACACATTTTGAAATTCATCAGTCTGATCAACCTTTATTAATAGATAAGATATTAGGGTATGCGGGTGTAATGACTAGGGATCAGCTAGCATTGTCTTTAGCCGCGCAAAAAGAACAACAAATAACGGTAGATAACCAAAAATAATAAAAAATGGCAAATTTAAGCGATGCGTTTATATCAATTAATGATATTGTAAACAACTTTTTAATATCATACACTGGTCCTGGCAAAATAATTCCAGATAGCAAAAGAACTGAAGTTGTATTTCATGCTAGAAGGTGCTTACAAGAGTTTGCTTATGAAACTCTAAAAAGCCAAATGTCAGATACGAGCACTGTGCCAATTAACCCTGCTACATATAGTTTTCCAAGCGATTTAGTCGCTATAATAAAAGTTATAATAGATGACGCTGAAGCAACAGAATCTGCAGATAATTCGCCTGCTGAAGGGGAATATTATCCTAACTATACAGACAAAACAGTATTATTCAATATAGGTGATCAAGGTGCGGATTTGCAATTTGATTATTTATCAAATGCGCTTACTACAGACGAAACAGCGGCAATTCCAAAATTAGCAGAAGAAGCAATGTATGCTTGCATGATTTATGCTATTCTTGCTAATAGAGAAAACACTAGACCCGATGTTTTACAAAGATTACTTATAGAAAAAACAGATAAGCTAGAAAAAGCTAAATCAAGATTAGTATTTACTAATTTTTAAAAAATAAACAATGTCAATAAACGTAGATACCGTATACAGAACTGTCTTGTTGGTAATGAACAAGGAGCAGCGCGGCTACTTGACACCTGAAGAGTTTAATAAAATAGGTGAACAGGCGCAGTTTGAAATATTTAATTCATATTTTGAAGAATTAAACCAACAACTACGTACGCCCGGAAACGACAGCGAATATGCCAATAGGGTAAGAAACTTAGAAGAAAAACTTGAATATTTTAAGCAAACGCCTACAGCTCTAACATTTTTTGCAGACAGCGGCACCTCTTCGCAATACTTTGTGCCTCCTCAAAGTTCTACAATTGTTGGGAGTGAGAGCATAACCACAACTTCTGCTCAAGTTTATAATTTAACAATTCCACCGCAAACCGTTAAAGACGGTACTTTAAATGTATTTTTAGACGGCGATGAAATATCCTCTCCGGCTGATTATACTATATCTACAGACGGAACAAGTATACAGTTAGCAAGTATCCCCGCAGGTGGCGGCTCTTTAACTATAAATGTATATGAAAATAATTTTTATAAATTAGGTACAGTTATATATAATAATCCAACTCCCTCAGAAAACGTAATACAAATAGAAGAAGTTGATAGGGTTAAATTACTAAAGTTAAATAATTCAAGTTACAGCAAGCCTGATGAAAATACACCAGTATATGTATATGAAAATAATAAATTATTTATCCGGCCTACAAGTATTGTTTCTAATGTGATCGCAAGCTTTATTCGAAAGCCTATTGCACCCAAATGGGATTTTACTGTAAATACTACTACGCAAGCATATGTGTATAATTATAATACTAGTGTAAATTTTGAATTAGATGCAATTGAACAAACATCTCTTGTTATAAGAATACTACTCTACGCAGGTGTTGTTGTTAAAGACCCTCAAGTAGTACAGGTTGCAGCAAGTCAAATACAACAAGAACAAGCAAACGAAAAAAGTTAATAGATGGCTATACCGAACGGCGGGTTAATAACCCAAACTAACGAACAATATTACGACGGAAACGATTACGGCAGCTATAAGTATACATCGATGAATGATGTTATTAATAACTTTTTAATTAGCTACGTTGGTGATGATAAAATATTTCCCGCTGTTAAAAGAACAGATGTAGTATTCCACGCAAAGCGCGCAATGCAGGAGTTTAGTTATGATACTTTAAAAAGTATAAAATCGCAGGAGCTTACTGTGCCTAATAATTTAACCTTAGCCATGCCCCAGGATTACGTTAATTACGTAAAGCTTTCTTGGGTTGATAGTTTAGGGGTAAAACACATTATACAACCAACTAGACTTACTAGTAATCCAAGCGAAATACCTTTGCAAGACGGTGATGGTATACCTACGCAAGATAACACTGGAGAAAACATAACAGGAACTTCCATTACAGAAGAGCGCTGGGCAGAGGCCGATACAAAGAAAATAACAGGTGTTTATGATCCTTTCTTTGAAGATGCTGATACTTACATAGCTCCTGATTATAAAACTACATACGGACAACGATTTGGCCTTACCCCTGAATCTACCCAAATTAATGGTTGGTTTACAATAGATGATAGCGAGGGCAAATTTTCTTTTTCAAGCAATTTAGTAGACAAGGTTATTATACTAGAATACATATCTGATGGTCTTGCGTATACAGAAGATACTAAAATTCCTAAGCTAGCTGAAGAAGCTTTTTATGCGTATATAGCCTATGCAATAGCCGCTGTACGACCAACAATTCCAGAATATATAATTAATAGATTTAAAAAAGAAAAGCGCGCTAAACTTAGAAACGCAAAGCTTAGAATATCTAATATTAAGATAGAAGAAATTACACAAGTATTTAGAAATAAATCTAAAATAATTAAACACTAATGCCAGAAGCTAAAAATACTTTTCTTAAGGCAAAAATGAATCAAGACCTGGACGACAGGTTATTGCCTAATGGTGAATATAGGACTGCTCAGAACGTACTTGTTGGTAAATCTGAAGAAGACAGCGTAGGCACTTTGCAAAATATTCGAGGAAATCAAATACTTGATAGCTTAATTCGACCTGCTAATTCTTTTATTATAGGGTATTTAATGGACTCTACTAATAGCAGGATTTATGTATTTTTTACTAATGATAATAATAATCATTCTATCCGCTATCACGATATAAATAGTACGGGCAACAATCCATTGCCATGGGTAACATTAGTAGAAGGTGAATTTTTAAACTTTAGCACTAATTTTCCAATTATAAATGTAAACCTTTTAGAAGATTTATTATTTTGGACAGATAACAATAATCAGCCTCGTAAAATAAATGTAGAGCGTTCTCCAGGCTACTACACAGACGAGCATCAAATAAGTGTTGCTAAATATAATCCATATGAACCTATATCGCTTGTAAAGCAGGAAATTGAAGAAGTAACGGGTGCGCCAACAACAACAGTATTTGATGTAGCTGAAAATGCTAATATTGCACCTGGTATGATTGTGCTTTCAAAAAGCGGTTCTACATCTGTAATTACAGCTAGTGATTTTATAACGGTTGAGAGCGTTAGCACAACATCTCCAACCACAACGGTTACATTGTCATCTGCAGCTTCTTCAATTGCACCAGGCGATATTATGTATTTCCTTTCAAGTGCAATGACGGATGAGTCTGATAATGCAGCTTGGCCTGGTGACCCTAGTTATCTTGAAGATAAGTTTGTAAGATTCTCATATAGGTTTAAATTTGATGATAATGAATATTCTATATTTGCTCCATTTACACAAATAGCTTTTATTCCTAAACAAGATGGATATTTTATAAGCGGCCAAGAAGACTCAGCGGTAAGTAGTACAATATTAAACTGGTTTGAAAATGGTATAAATAATATTGATTTAATTATACCACTTCCAGATAAAGCAAATAATATTCTTAGTAGCTATAAAATTAAAGAAATTGATATTCTTTATAAAGAATCTGATCAATTAGCAGTAAAAGTAATTGATACAGTTACGCCAAGCGGTTCAGATAATTACTATGTATACAACTACCAGTCCAGAAAACCTATTAGAACATTGCCAGAGGCTCAGACGGTTAGAGTATATGACAAGGTGCCCGTAAAAGCTAATACGCAAGAAGTTGTAAGTAATAGAATTGTATATGGTAACTTTTTAACAAAACCAACCCCGCCGCCTACTATAAACTATACAGTCAATGTACAAGAAAAAATATCACAGGGCAACGCTACTAATTTTGTAGAATATCCTAATCATACAATAAAGCAAAATAGAAACTATCAAGTTGGCTTTGTGCTTTCTGATAAATACGGAAGGCAATCTGATGTAATTTTATCACCTGTTTCTGAAACAAGTGACGATAAGGGTTCTACTATATTTGCGCCATATATACCAGATGACCCGGCCGGTTCTGGAGTGCCAGATACAAACTACTATTCAGATTTAAGAAATTGGTATGGCAATTCTTTAATACTAAATTTATTAAGCCCTATAACAACATCATCTCCACAAGCACCACTTTATGCAACGGCAAGAGGCAATGGGTTTGATGTGGACCCAGCTGCATCAGTATCAATTACAGATACAACATATGTATTTGATTTATTAAGTGGCGGTAATAGTGATGTGCCTCAAAGCGACGACTATATACGCGGCCAATACAAGGATTATGTTGAAGTAACGCAAGTTGCATTAGTAGGTAGCACTTATACCATCACTACAGACGGCAGGGTAAATGATATATATTTAAAAAATACACAGCTTTCTGGAAGCATACCTGATACAAAATTTGCTTACACTATAGATGTAAACGGATGGTATTCATATAAGATTGTTGTAAAGCAAACGGAGCAAGAATATTATAATGTATACTTGCCAAGTGCAATTGGAGCTACTAATTTTCCAACTGCGACTGCTTCAACAGACACTTCGGCATCGGTAAGTTATATTACACTTATAAATGACAATATAAATAAGGTTCCTCGTGATTTAGCAGAAGTTGGTCCAGATCAAAAACAATATAGAAGTAGTGTTGAACTATTTGGTAGAGTTCAGCCTATATTTGTATCTTCTACTTTTAGAAATAAACAATATTTTCCAACTAGAACAGCTGACACTTCAACAGCTGTTGGTAATACAGATGATTTAGTAGGAGATTTAACAGCTGCTGCTTCTGGTTTAGACCCAGCGGTTTTTCAATATGATTCTAACCCGATATTAGCACGTGTAACAACAAATAAACAATTTGGGGTTGACGCTGCAAATATTGCAGGTACGGATAGATTTCAATTAGCCGTTTATGAAACAGAACCTGTCATATCTAATTTAGATATATATTGGGAAACTAGTCATACAGGTTTGATTTCAGATTTAAACGCAGAAGCTTTAACAGGATTTACTGGCCCAGTCGGTTTAGACGGTTGGAATGATATTTTAAATGAAAATTTAGCAATAAATTCATCAGTCAGTCAAGGCTTTGTTCCTGTAGATAGCGACGGAGTTGAAGTTACTGGATATAATATTACTTTAGATAGTGTTGTTGATGCAAATACTACTGATGCCTCTAGCAAGTTTTCTTTACAATATGATTCAGGTAATAATGAATATTATATTCAATTAGATCAAGAGCTTGTTTTTGTAGAACAAAGCCCTAATGTAGATATATTTACTTTTACATTTACTATAACAGACACAAATCCTAGTTCAGCATGGGGGAGCGCACAGCTTTCGGAAACATTAGAACTTTCCAATACAGACCCAACTTTTGATGTACAACCCGCGCAAACATATTATTACTTTTTTGAAGACTCAACTACAAGTTTTGGAATTAGAAACTTTTTAACAGGAAATACAGCTAGAAATGGAAGTGCTGGTTCTAGTATAAACCAAAATGAGCTTGTATGGAGTATAGGGGGTGCCAATGCTAACCTATTTACAATAAACACAAATACTGGTGTTTTATCGCCTAGTTTAGATGGAGTTTCCGCAGGGTTTAATACATATGAAATAGATGTTACTTTAAAAGACGCAAATGGCAGTACTGATGGAGCCTCGGTTACACAGACGTATTATATAATAAAAGGCTTTACGCCTACAAATGTAGCTATTGGTTCAAGAACACCAGGTCTTTTTGGAGCGTATGGCGATAATTACCCTAATGCACCGCAGCCTAATACACGAGAATATGTATTTTATGTAGCTGCAAATACACTTACTGAAAGCCAGCTACCAGGTGATCCAACCACAACAGCAACATTTTTGCATAGATTTGGAACGCAGGCTTTAAAAGAAGGGGCTATGCAATTTGGTATTGAAGATATTCATACTAGCGGAAATAGTGCTCAAAACCTTTATGGTTATGAATTAGAAATAAAACCTTATTATAGAGCAAATAGTAGTGGTACATGGATGCAAACAACGTCTTCATCGGTGCCACCTAAAGATTTAAACAATAGAGAATTTTGGGGCGGAGGTCAAGTAGGCACTACTACTACAATTAGAAACAATACTTTTTCTAGCCCTACATATAGATCAAATATATTTTACGCACAAAACACGCCAGGCGAATATGCTTGGGTTGTAACAATAACACGTGCTCAAATAAGCGGTGTGGATTCATATGGAGTTGCAAACTTTTACGGCGTATTAAGAGATTTACATTATACAAACTCTTCGTCTGGTGGGCAAAGAGTATACAGATATACAATTTATGATAACAACGGAAGCGGGTGGACGTCATTGCCTACAAGCTGGCAAAATATAGGCACTGGCACTATCGCCTATTCAGATCAACCATTACCGGAATATAATACAAAGTTTTGGACAAATAGTGATTTATCAACAGTATACACCCCGCCGGTTCCTAGTAAATATTATCTTATAGCGCTTTCGCCAATTATACAAGATAAAAAATATTACACGTATAGTCTTACTGGTGATGAAATTTGGGGAGCAGCAGTTCTTTTAGCTACTGGAGAAATAGAAAGAACCTCAATTGGAGTGCATGTTGAAACCCTGCAAAAAAGAAGTAATGGTAGTCTTACCTCAACCCTCCCCTTCCCAAGACAAACTGATTCAAATAATGAATATTACTCATGGCCGTAATAAACTGTAATAAACGGTAAAAACAAGTGATTAAATAATATGGCAGCTACAATAGAACTAAAATATTATAACTCTTTCTGGTTAAAGAAGATAAAGACTATAACCAATGTAGTTAATTCAAGCCCAACCTTTAGTTCGCAAAGCGGTACAACTATAACAATCGGGTCGCTTAGCGCTACTGAAATGAACGTAGGGCAAAAAGTAGTTATAGAATATGGCACTAACGACAGATATGTAGGCCATATAGTTGAAAGATTAAACAACACACAATTTGTTGTAGATCCTGAGCCAACACCTGCCATAGCGAATGTAACTAGTTTTGAACTTGGACCTATAGATGATTTTACTAACATACCTAAAGCGTATACAGGTGCTGTTGCTGACGATTGGTATATTGAAGAATCTCGCATCCGAGGCGGATATAACAATACAACAGTAGATTTTGGTGTAAAAGCATATGCTGTTGATGAGGTTAAACAAGGTGAAACTAGAGTAAATGCAATGATTTATTCTGGCATTTACAATTCAAGAACCGGTATAAATGAAACAAACCAGTTTTCAGTTGCTAAAGATATTACTAAAGCAGTAGATCCTGCGTATGGTTCAATACAAAAGTTATATGCTGAAGATAGCAACCTTGTAATATTCCAAGAAGATAAAGTTAGTAGAGCGCTTATAGATAAAGATGCAATATATTCAGCTGAAGGTGGAGGAACTGTAACATCAAGTAATTTAGTTGTTGGACAAATTGTACCTTACGCCGGCGAATTTGGAATATCAACTGAACCAGAAAGTTTTGCAGTATATGGCTATAGAAAATACTTTACTGATAGAAAACGAAATGCTGTTTTAAGGCTTTCTAGAGACGGTATTGAAGAAATATCGCGTTATGGCATGACAGACTTCTTTAGAGATGAATTAGCTAGCTTAAATGGATCTATAAACTCAGTTACAAATAGAATTGACGGAAGAATTATAGGCGGGTACGATATTCATACAAAAAAATATGAATTATCTATACAGCCTAACGGAACATTTAAAGAAACAAATACTGATCCGTATAAAACTCTTTCTTTTGACGAAAGCGTTAAAGGCTGGACAAGCTTTTATACTTATGCACCAGATTTTATGGCTAGCCTAGGAAATGCGTTTTATTCGTTTAAACAAGGTCAAGTTTGGAAACATTATAGTTCAACAACCGCAAGAGGAACATTTTACGGGGATTCACAGCCATCAACGGTTACATTTATATTTAACCCAAATGTTTCAATGTCTAAAAACTTTAAAACAGTAAATTACGAAGGTACAGAAGCATGGCAGGGACAAATAACAACCGACAGTGATACGCAAGAAAGATTGTTAGGCATAAGGCCTTATCAATTTGCAACGTCTCTTTCGCAAATACAAAATGATTTTATTGCATCAAATATTTTTATTAAAAAAGAAAATAAGTATTTTGCAAATATATTAAACGCACAGCCTGCAAAGCCAGGTGAAATTGTATTCGGTGATAAAATTAGCGGCTTAAAAGGTTTTGTAGCTACAGTTACATTTTCTACAGCGGCTACCACCGCAGATAGAGAATTATTTGCAGTATCTACAGAATACGTGCAATCATCATATTAAATTAAATGAAATTAAAAAAGCAAGACAAAGAAATTGCATTAATTAAAGAATTATTAGTTAATAGTAATTCAGAAGAATCTTTTGGTGATGGGAAAAGCATTTGTAATACACCCAAAGTACCTATAAAGCATCAATTTGCGGATCAAATATATATAAGGCAAATGGATTTAAAACAAGGGCATGTTATTGTCGGGGCTGTTCATAATCATTTGCATACATGGTTTTTAATGAAAGGACACGTAATAATAAATAATAACGGCGAAATAATTGAGCATATTGCACCTTGTTATACAGTTTCAAATCCTGGTAGCCAAAGATTAATATATGCAATAGAAGATTCTATATTTGTAAATGTTCATAAAAACCCTACAAATACAAAGAATATAAAAGAATTAGAAAAAGAAATAGTGTCTATGACACTTGAGGAATATAATAAAAAAAATAGCGTATGAGTTTTTTAGTAGCGGGCGGAGCGGCTGTTAGCCTTATAGGCGGCATATTTGGTAGCAGAAGTGCTAAAAGAAGAAGAAGAGCAGCAGAAAGAAAGGCGCGAGCAGCTGCAAGAGCAATTGCTAAAATTGAAGCAAATCGCCAAGCAGTAATTAATCCATATGAAGGAACAAAAAGTTTAGCTAGTTTAGCAACTGATCTTTCTGGTGAATTTACAAATCCTTTTGATAATTTAGGCGTTGCCACACAAGCAGCAGAAATGCAAGTTGCAGAAGCAGATATTGCTCTTGCGAATACGCTTGATACGCTTAGATCTACAGGTGCGTCTGCAGGTGGAGCTACCGCTCTTGCGCAAGCCGCGTTAAAATCTAAACAGGGGGTATCTGCAAGCATAGAGCAACAAGAGGCTAAAAACGAGCAATTAAAAGCGCAAGGCGAAGCCCAATTACAAACACAGCGTGTGGCAGAAAAACAAAGACAACAAGGTATACAAATATCTGAAGGCCAACGTATACAACAAGCTGATGCAGCCGGTAAGCAATTTAAATACAATGCGCAAGAAGCAAGAACAAACCAAAAATTAAATAGAATAGCTGGTCAACAAGCACAGGCACAACAACAAGCAGCACAAGCAGCCGCAGATGGGTCAGCCGCAATGGCTGGTGCATTCAGCGGAATAAGCAGTGCGTTAACAGCTGGTATAGGGGGAAAGTAGGGGCGACTCCTAGTGTAAGTCCTCAAGATATAGTAACAGCAATAAACCCGTTAGCGGGAATTGACTTTTCAAAATAAAGATAATAAATAAATGGGAGCATACGAGAATCCACCAATGATACAATTCGCGACCTCGTCAGCGGGAGATGCATGGGCAAAAGCAGCGGCGGACGCGGGTAAAAATTTTGGCAATGCAATTATTGCAAGGCGGAAAAAATTAGAAGAGCGTCTTAAAAAAGAAAATGAAACTATGCTTAAAGTTGGAAAGCAGCGCTCAGCCCTTGCTCAAGAAGGCCAAAAGCAATTAGAAGCGCAGCTATCTAAAATGGAAGGTTTAGATGATGCTATTAAAAATGCCTATGTAGATAAATTTAGAGATGGCTGGAAAACTTATACAGAAGTTCAAGTAGCAACTGACCCTAGTCAGATAGATGCTTTGCAACCTAAGTTAAAAGAATTTGAAAATTTCAGAGCAAATGGAGTAGATAGTGTAACAAACGCTAATGAGCTTTACATAGGTCTAACAGGTAGTCTGGATGAAGTTGCTGAAAAAGAAATAGCTATACCCGGAGCAATAGATCAATTTGATTCTCGTAATAACTATCTTATGGAAGCAAGTGCTATTGAAAACGGCGGAATAACTGGTAAAGAAAAAAGAGAAGTTTCTTTTAATAAAAATGGAGATACTATAATTACATACACAAACGCTGAAGGGGTAAAACTTGACCCAATCAATTTAACTAATCCTCCTGTTGTAAATAAGGTACCTAAGCTTGATGAGCTTTTTCAGCCCAAAGTAGATGCTACAGGTATATTTGTTGGGGAAGGAAAAGACAGAACATTGTCAACCGACTATTTGTCTACAGACGCTACGGGTAAGCCTAAAATGATTACGACTACAGAAACTTTTGTAGATGAAAATGGTAATAAAAAACAAAAAATTATTACGGGGCCTGATGTAAATAAAAATAATATCCAAACTGCTTATGCTACTCAAATAGAAGCATTAGGACTTACTGATGATCAAAAAGTTTCTATATATAAAAATATATTAGTTGATCAATATAGATTAGACCCTGAGGCTTTATCGTATAATCCTAAAGGTGCTACGCAACTTGACACCGATGAGCAAAAAATTTTTAATGATGCAATAGCTATGTGGGGTAAGACAAAAGCAGATAATGATGTTGCTGCTGTTACCAAAAGGATGGGCGGTTCAGAAAGAATAGTAAACGTACCAAAAGAAGAATTAAGTAATAGTCTTAAAAACACTAGGTTTGAATTTACTAAATTAATTAAAGGCGAACAAGAAACTTTAGCAATATCTAATTCAACTTATTTTGCAAAAGATGAATCTGGTAATTGGAATGTATTTACCGTTGGCTCCCAGTTAGGTGTGCCTAAGCCAAGATACGAAAATGGTAAAGCTAATGTAATTGATCTTGTTGCTGATTTGCCAGCGTCATTTAATATAGACAAAGAAGCATTAATAAAGCAACTTCAATTAGTTAATTAAAAATTAAATTATGTTTGAATTAAACGGAATTCAATATTCTCTTGAGGAATTGCAGCAAGCTGCAAAAGACCAAAACTTAGAGTTTGAAGAATTTATGGAAAAAATGCGGGCTAAAGGGCTTGTAGAAGCCGGCGAGCAACAAGCAGAAGTTGTTGAGGAACAGGAAACAGAAATTGTTGAGGAACAAGAAACATTTGAGGATCCATTCCTCCAAAGCGCAAAAAAGATATACGGCCCTGTAGAGGAGGTTGCAGTTGCAGAGCCGACAACAACAATCGAGCAACCAGATACGGAGTTACCTTTGGAAGATACTTCTTCGGATTTAGTAGAGGCAATTGAAATACCAGAAATAAAATCTGAAACAAGATTAACAGGTAGGCAAATACAAGAACGTAATGCAGCAATAGCCGCGGCAAAAAGAGAAAAAGAGCAAGCTATTCAAGAAGCTATACAAACACCTGAAGAATTTAAAGCTGAGCAGGCTGATGACACTAGTGTTGAAAAACTTTTAGATCTTACTCGCCCATTTGCAACAGCACCAGATGACGCTACTAAACAATATAAAAACTTTTACAACAGGGACGCTGATCAAATTAAAGCTGATTTAGAGCAAATGTATCCAGGCATTGATATTACATATATGCCTTTACAAAAGTCAAGTCAAAGCGGTAAGAAAAATTTAAAGTTAAAAAAAGGCGATAAAGAAATAACCCTTTGGACAGAAACACCTAATAGGGATTTTAGAACAAACCCTGAATTAGAAAACGACAAACAGCTTAAAAAATTTTTAAAAGATGTTTATAGTAAAAAAGATATTTCTTCAGCGGTAAAAAATATTGAATTTGCAGAATCCGAAGCATTAAAAGTTTTAAAATTAAATGATACCGAAAAAGTAGAAGTAGCTGAAAATTTAAAACAATATGATTCGCCTGATTTATTTAAACCGGTTACAACTAGAAAAAGTTATATAAACAATAGGGGCAAAACAAACAGCATAGTAAAAACGGTTAAGCCCTATGAAGATAGGCTTTTAAATACCTATGCTAAACTTAAAGCAGACCCCACAACTTCAGATTTAACAGAAGACGAACTAAAAGAACTAGCTGGTGCAACGGTTAGAGAAGAGCTTAAGCAAGAAGAAATTTATAACTATCAGAACGAACGTATACAAGATTTAATTGCAGATATTGGCAATAGAGATATACGCAAGCAAGTTCAAGGGTTTTTAAATGTAGGTTACTTAAATGCTAATTATAAAAACCAAGTAACTTATAATAGGATTAAAGTTGAGCAAAAAGCTACTGAAATTGCGCAAAGAATAATAGCTGGTAAAAATGTAGAAGAAGGAGACAGCGATAGATTTATTGAATATATACAGCTTTTGGATATACCTGTAGACACTTCTTTAAATAACCCAATAGAATTGCCTAACGGCACAGTTGTATCAGAAAGCTTTGTTCAAGCAATTAAAGGTTTTCAAGCTGCGGCTTGGGCGGATGATATTTTATATTTAAAATCTTCCGAAGAAAAAAACAAAGCTCTAGGTGATATATCAAACATAGATGCCGCACTAAACGCTACTAAGCGTGATTATGATCTTGAAGATAAAGCTTTAACAACAATAGGCATAGGTACATCAGATATTGTTGCGGGCGTTGGCGTTTTAGCCGGGAAAGTTTTATCTCTACCTGCATATTTATTGGGGGGTTATCAGCCTATGAACGAGGCATTGGATAAATTTTCTGTAGCATATAAAAATACTACAAATGAAATTCGCGAAAGTTATGTAAGAGATGTTTCTTTTGATGAGGCTTTTAATGACCCATCAAATTTTGGTAAATTTGCATTACAAGAAGTATCTAATCAATTGCCTATTATAGCCTCTATGATGGCGTCAGGTGGGGCAGCAATGTATGTTATTGGGGCAAGCAGCACTGGTAACCAAATGATGGACATGCAAACGGAAATAGCTTCCGGCACTAAAAATTACTCCGCTGCTGAAGTTTGGTTAAAGTCTTTAGGGTTTGGTATTGCTGAGGGTGGTTTTGCCGCACTTACAACTATACCTATATTAAACAGGGCTAAACAAACATTTTTAAAGGGTAAACCAATTAATAATTCTGTTATTGATAACGGAGTTGCGGCTTATGCAAAGCAAAACTATAAAGGTATAATTAATGATACTTTTTTAGAAACAATTGGTGAAGTTGCTACAATAGGATCGCAGAATCTTATATTAGGAAACCCTTTTATAGAAGGCATGGATCACGCTGGTTTTTCTGGTGCTGCTTTTGGTTTAGCATTTTCAGCAATACCATTTATGCGTGGAATGCACTTGTCAAGATATTCTGATTATTCTAAATTAAAAAGAGTACGCGAAATACAATCTGAATTACGCGGGCTTGGTATTGAAAGAAATAATGCAAGTACAGAAGCCGAGCAACAACGCATAGATGAGCAAATTAAAAAGCTAAGCGTTGAAGCAGCAAATGAAATATCAAGACAAGAAAAATTTGTTAACAATTACATAACGGCTAAATCAGGTCAATATGTTATAGATATTACCAATAGACAAGCAGCAATACAAAACGAGGCTAAAGCAATAGTTGCTGATCCAGATCTTTCTAAAGAACAAAAAGCAGCAAGATTAGATCAGTTGCAAGTGGAATCTAGCGAACTACAAAGCGCAAAAGAATCAGCGCTTACTGACGCCGCTAAAATGAATTTTGAAACAGAATTTTTATTGCTTAAGGGCACTGACAAAGCAAAATATAATGAATATTTTGACGATGCTGCTACGCTGCTTAACAGCCAAAACCCATCTAAAACGCTTACTGATAAAGCAATAGAACAAAAAGCTGTTGATTTATATTTTGAAGATCAAGTTATTGAAGAAAACAATAAGGCCACTAAAAATTTAGGTGCTAATTTTAAATCATTTAATACGGTTAAAGAAGCAATTAGTTTTATAGAAAATAGTAACACTATACTTGATGCTGATAAAAAAACGTTAATTGAAAACTTAAAACAAGGTGATGATGGTGCTGCTTATGTAACTCCTGATGGTAAAAAAACAACATATGCAGTTGTGGAAAACCAAGTATTAAATAAAAGAAAATACATACGCACACACGAAGTTGGGCATCAAGTATTTTGGGATATATTTGGTACTAATCCAGATTCATTTGTGCCAATTGCGGATCAATTATTACATACAACAAAAGAAATTAGTCCGGCTTTGCATGCAAAATTATCACAAGAAACATCAGCTGTTGAAGTGGTGGCTAGGTTTTTAGAAGCGGCCGCTGCGGGCCAAGTTGATGCTAGAAAGCCAAGTACCAACAAAGCTATATCAGGATTGTTTGGTACAATGTTGCAACAAAATGCTATTGATAGCTACGACTTTAATTTTACAGGTGAAACAGATATGTTTAACTTTGTAGTTGGACTTGGTAAAAAAATTGCTTCAGGCGAACTTTCAATGGCTGATATACGCGCTGCTAGAACTGGTCGTGTTGTGCAAATGCCTCCACAGGCAGAACAAACTACACTTTCACGCCAGGCAGCATCGGCAAGATCGGCCGGTACATTAGACCAAGCATTAAATAAGTTTTCACAAAATGAAGACGGCTCTGCTAAGTTTGCTAGTAAAGAAGAATGGCGTAAATCATCTGAAGCAGGTGAAGCATACTTTACTGTGCAACAAACAAGCTTACTTGACGGTGAGATCAGAAAGCAAGCAAGATTAAAAGGTTTACCTGAGGATATTGATATTAGCGAAATTAAAGATAATATTGCGCTTCGTGTATTTGAAAACTATGACCCATCTAAAAACAATTTATTTGGTTATCTTTTAGGTAAAGTTAATATTGTAGAAAAAGCAGTGCTTGATGCTGCTAAAAAGTTTGGTACTCGCGTAGAGTCTACGGCCGCAAGTATTGATACAACCGCCGGCGAAACAGGTGCGGTTGCTGAAATTGAAGCAGATGTAACCCCGGTCGAAGAAACAATAGAACGCAAAGAAAGAGAAGCTACAGAAGAAGCCTCTACATTTAATTTAACAACCTCTAAGGCAATAGAAGCTGAAACAGTTAAAAAAGCTAAAGCTAAAGTATTAAGTATTGTTAGAACACTTAAAAACAAATTAGGCCAAGCAGTTTCTAAAAACGCAAATACTGTACCAGTTGTAAAAGAAGTTATACAATCGTCAGCTAAATCGATTGACATTGATCTTAAAAAACAAATGGGTGGCAAAGAAGATTTAAAGCTGCGCAATTTTGTAATTGATAATAAGGCTGACATTATTAACAATGCCTCCGCTACATACCTAATGGGTAAAAACAAACCAGGAAGCACTGAAGTTAAAGGTGGTATGCCTATCGCTATTGAAAAATCTGTAGGAGGTAGATATACTGGTAAAAAAATTAAAATAGATGTAGGAGGCAAAACTATTGAAGTTGAAGAGTTTATACCAAACTTTGTGCCATACCCAGAGTGGGCTGGCAAAGAAATTGACCGCGAAAAAACTGCTGAAAGAGGACAAACATCAGGTAATCAAATTGTAAGAAAAGTTGATCCTGATGAAATTAGTGACAAAGATTTTGCAGACTTCATTACAGCTGAAGATGGTACGCCGATTCGCGGTAGAAAAGAAGCATTAGCAAATGAACTTGCCGGTAGATTAGGCGGTCAGATATTTAAAGAAGCAATGACTGATCCTGAGTCAGATATATCAAAAGCATTTGAACAAAATCAAGATTTGCGCGGCGCTGTGCTTTCAGATAACTTTAGAAATGAAGTTATTGAACAAACTGAGCGCGGTCTTATTGCAAGAAGTGCTAAAGCAGATGCTTTAACACAAGAAATGAACACCATTATTAAAGATGTGTTTGATCGTAAGTCCTATAAAAGCATGGGGGAGGCCTTAGGAAGACTTGAAACAATTAAAGGCGAATTTAAAGAGCTAAAATTAACCTCACAAATTAAAGAAAGCATAAATACAATTTCTAGAATAATTCAAGATATTGTTTGGGGGGAAAAAAACAGGGGTGTCCAGGCTGAAATAGAAATGGTTAATGCTATTAAAAAAGCAGCTAAAGTTGTTCCTAATCTTTATATAAATCCTAATTTTGATCCAGCTGGCACAAAAGGCGGTGTTCCTGATATTGTATTTTATGTTGATGGCAAAAAAATAACTTTAGAAAATAAGCTTACAATATATTCACAAATAAAAGCTTTACCCGCGCTTTCAATAACAAAAGACGGTATTGTGCCTATAAAAACTAGCGATCCAGAATTAGACGCTAGATTAAATAATGCTGTAAAAAACCATAAGCCTTTACAAAAATTAATTAAGCTATTAGCTGAAGATGGCAGGGGTGAATACTCAACTCTGCAAACTGGGCGAAAAACAATTAGAATAAAAAAGAGTGAAGGCGTTGGTGAACAACAACAGGGGTTTTATTGGCAAGCTGAAAGATTGGTTAAAGAAGAGTTTAATACGGAAAATATTGAACTTAAAGTTAAAGGAACAATAAAAGATCTTAATACAGTATTAGGCAAAAATAATTTTGAAACTAATGAAATTCATTTTATGGATGTTGGATTAGTTCAACTTAGTGAATTTAGTAAGCTTAATACACCTAATAAATTAAGCCTTGATGATACTGTAGACATTAGATTTGTAGTATATAGAAATGCTAGCACAGATTCTAAAGGTGATATTAAACATTATAATTTAACAATAAAACCAACATTTGTGTTGTCAGATGCTTCGAGGGTAAAAGTTTCTGCATCCGAAACTATAAATTTTGTAAACCCTGCAGATATATCAAAAGCTACTAAAAACACAGTTGATAATAGTGCCACCCAAGCCGCTTCAAAAGGCAAAGCAGAAGTTGAAACACTTAATAAACAATATGATGAGCATCAAGAAAGTTTAATTGCTAGAAGCAAAGGTAAACTAAGCCCTGAGTTTAATAGAATTATAGAGCGTAAGTCTGGTATTGGCGCAAGAAAAAAATTATCTGCAGTTGTTGCCCGTAAGATGGGCAAAAACAAAGGCATGTTCAAATTATTTTTACCACCCTCGGCAGAAGACTTTAGAGGATTGTATTATATGATGATTGGCAAAGGCCGCCAAGGCGAAACAGACAAAAAGTTTTTTAAAGAAAACTTAGTTAAACCCTATACTAGAGGTGTGGCTGCAATGGAAAAAGCAAAGCAAGCTTTACTTAATGATTACAAAACACTTCGTAAAGCATTTAAACAAGGCTTTAAAGATGAAGGTATTAAAATGAAACAAGAAATACCTGGAGCTAAATTATCTGTTGAACAAGCTATGCGCGTATACTTATGGTCTAACTCTGATATGGAAATACCAGGGCTTACCGCGGCTGATCAAAAGAAAGCTTTAGAATATGTATACAAAAACCCAGTTATTCAAGCTTATGCAGATTCGCTTCTTGCTATTAGTAAACAAGAGCAATGGTCACAGCCTACTGAATATTGGGACGCTCAAAGTATTCTTTCAGATTTAACAGATATTGCGCTAAATGTAAACCGTAAAAAATATCTTGAAGAGTTTATTGCTAATAAAAATGAAATATTTAGCGAAGACAATTTAAATAAAGTTGAAGCCACTTACGGCAAAGAGGCAAGACAAGCGGTGGAAGATATTATGTATCGCATGGAAACGGGAAGTAATAAACCAAGCGGGGGTGATACAATTGCTAAAAAATGGAACAATTGGTTAAACAATTCTGTTGGTGCTATTATGTTTTTTAACCGTCGTTCGGCTACCTTACAGCTATTATCTACGGCAAACTTTATGAATACAGGTGATAATAATCCATTAAAAGCAGGATTAGCATTTGCAAATCAACCACAATATTGGAAAGATTGGGCAATGATATTTAACTCGCCTAAACTTAAAGAACGTAGAGGAGGATTAAAATCAGATGTACAAGAGGCTGAAATTGCAGCAGCAGCAAAAGGTGCTAAAAATAAACCATTAGCAATAATTAGTTATTTACTTAAAATAGGTTTTACACCTACGCAAATTGCGGATAGTGTTGCTATTGCGTCAGGTGGTGCCGCATTTTATCGCAATAGAGTAAACACATATAAAAAACAAGGTTTTGAACAAGCCGAAGCAGAGGCTAAAGCATTCGAAGACTTTAGCGAAATATCTGATGAAACACAACAATCAGGTGACCCAATGCTTATCTCTAAACAACAAGCAAGCTTAATGGGCAGGGTTATATTGGCGTTTCAAAATACACCAATGCAAATTACCCGTTTTCAAAAAAGAGATTTTCAAGATCTTATTAATAGAAGGCGTATTGAAGGCAAAAGCCAGTTTCAAAGTGATGCAACGTATTTAAGTCGTATTGCATATTATACAGCAGTGCAAAACCTTATATTCTCTACATTACAAAACGGGTTATTTACATTGTTACCTGGATTTGATGATGAAGATGAAGAAGGATTGTCTGAAAAAGAAATTGAAAAGTTGCAAAAGAAAGATGAGCAAAAAGTACAGAATGTATTAAATAGCATGCTTGATACCACACTTCGAGGTTCTGGCCTTTATGGGGCTGTGGCATCTACAATTAAAAATGTAATTATAGAATATATGCGTCAGCAAGAAAAAGATCCTTTTTCAAAAGATAATACAAGAGTGTTATTGCAGGCAATTAATCTTTCACCGCCTCTTGGGTCTAAAGCTCGTAAAATTTATAACGGTCTTGAAACAATGGACTACGAAAAAGATGTTATAGCAGAAAGAGGATTTGGTGTAAAAATAGACGGCAAGTTTCAGCTTAGCCCATCTTATCAAGTACTAGGTAACCTTACTTCAGCCGCAACAAATTTACCTCTTGACAGAATAGTATCTGAATTAGATGTAGTTGCCGAATCATTAGATTCACGCAATACAGAAATGCAAAGATTAGCACTTGCCTTAGGCTGGAAAAGCTGGGAGGTTGGCGCTGAAATTGAAGAACACGAGGCTATTAAAACAACAGCTAAAGCAACCAGAAAAGCTGAAGGTATTAAAAAACGCAAAGAACAAGCGGCAGCAAAACGTAAAATAGAAACTGATGCAATACAATCCATGAGCAATGAAGAAATTAATGCTTATGCAGATTGGAAAACAAAAAACAAAGGCAAACGCCTTTATGATTACTTAAAAGAAACAAATCAATTATGAAATCAAACTCACCTTTTGAAAAAAAAGATGCTTGTTACCGAAAAGTAAAAGCAAAATATAGAGTATTTCCATCTGCTTACGCAAGTGGGGCAATAGCTAAATGTCGTAAGGTTGGTGCAGCTAACTGGGGCAATAAAAGTAAAAAGTAATGGCTGTTCGCAAAACCAAAAAAGGTGCATCACTTAAACGTTGGTTTAAAGAAGAATGGATCGATGTTCGTACCGGCAAGCCTTGTGGTAGAAGTAAAGGCGAAAAGCGCGGCGTACCTTACTGTAGACCAAAAAAACGAGTATCAAGTAAAACACCAAAAACCGCTAGCGAAATGTCCGCTAAAGAAAAGACAGCAAAAATTCGTGAAAAGAAAAGACTTGGTCAACCAAAAGGAAAACCTCGTCGTGTTAAATCTGTAAAAAGAAAAAAGAAATGAGTTTAAATGAACTTAAGCTTTACGCAATAAATGGCAGCACGCTTGGCGTTACTACATTTGCTCAAATAGAAGATAGCTTAAAAATAATGTTATTGCTAGTTACTATTGGATATACAATAGCAAAATGGAAGGATATTAAAAAAGAAAAATAATGTCAGAGCTTAGTGAAAACACAAAGTTTAATGTTAATGTAAAAACTATTATTGCAATATGCGCTGGACTTTTGTCTGTAGCCGCTGTGTATTTTACATTGATAGCTGAGATACAGCAAATGCATGTAAATATTATGCGTATGGAGTCCGAGCTCGAAATGAATTCTGAGTTTAGAATTAAATGGCCCCGCGGAGAACTGGGATCGCTGCCGGATGATGCTGAGCAAAATATGCGCTTAATATATTTAGAAAAGTATCAAGAAAAAGTTGTTAATGATGTTGACAAACTTAAATTAAAAGTTAAAGAAATAGAAGCTTGCGTGAACGAATAAAAAAATAAATTATGTTAAAATATTTTAATTACTCAGAATTTGATAGCCCCGATGTGCAAGGTTCCGGGCAAATGATGGACAAGGATTTTTTAAACCTATTAGATCAAGCAAGAGACCGCTTCGATAAACCAATCAATATAAACTCAGGCTACCGGACACCACAACATAACGAAAGCGTTGGTGGGAAAGAAAATTCTTCCCATTTAAAAGGTTTAGCGGTTGATGTCGCATGTATAGCATCCCGCGATAGGTTTGAGCTTATAGATATATTTTTAGATTTAGGTATAAATAGAATAGGTATTGCAGATACTTTTATACACATTGATGTTGACCCAAAAAAATCATCAAATGTAATATGGACATATTAACAGAGAACAAAAAAAATGAGCACCATACTCAAACGTTCCTGTAAAAAAGAAGGGCCCTCAATTACGAAGGCCCTTTTTTTATTCATTATATTTAAGTTTACCCATCACAACTTAAACAATCTGGATCCATTGCTTTTGCAGCAATATCACCCCTGAGCACCGATTCGGTACGCATATAATATAAAGTCTTAACACCTTTTTTCCACGCATCTAAGTGTACTTGATTAATCCACTTAGGCGATGCTTCAGACGGAAAAGCTAAGTTAAGTGATACAGCTTGATCTACATATTGCTGTCGTATGCCAGCTTGATTAACCAGCTCTAATTGGTTTATTTCTTTAAAGGTTTTAAATACATCTTTGACTGTATCAAAGCCCGTTAAATCGAGCGATTCTTGCTCTGAAATACGTGTAAGCTTCTTATTTACATATCCCCAATCATCCAACTCAGGTATATCTTGTATACTACCCCCGTCAGCCATTATTTTATCCCACGTTTCATTAGTATTAATACCTGCTTTACGAAGCACTTTAGTTAGCTCTTTGTTTTTCCTAATGAACGTACCCTTCGCGCTTTGTTCAGTGAAAACATTAGCGGCCCAAGGCTCAATACCAGGACTAACATTACCGGCAAGCTTACTATTAGACACAGTAGGAGCAATAGCCCTAAGATGAGTGTTACGAAACCCAGTGCCACGGCACCAAAGAGGTTCGCCATATACTTCAGCAAGAGCCCTAGATGCTCTTTCACTTTCAATTTTAATTTGCGAAAATATTCTTCGCGTTTCAAACTGCGCTTGTAATCCTTCAAACGGGATGCCGTTTTGCTGGAGGTAGGTGTGCCACCCAAGTACACCAAGGCCGATAGCTCTGCCTTTTTCTGCAGATCTGACTGCATTTTCAAATCCTTTGAGTCCTTTTGCTTTTTGCAAATACTCTTCCAAGACGCCGTCAAGAAACCATATAGCGTCATATATAAGGTTCGTATTTTTCCATTCTTCATATTTAGTTAAATTTACTGATGATAAACAACAAACAAAGCTATGCGACTCATCTGTATGTAATGTAATTTCACTACAGATATTTGTCATGTGTACTTTTAATGCGTTTTCTTTATATGCTTTTGGATTTGCTTTGTTAACATTTCCTTTAAACATGATGTACGGCTCTCCAGTTGCTTTTCGTTTTCTAATAAGTTTACTCCATCTAGCCCTCGCATCTGCATCTCCTTGTTCAAGACGTCGCATAAATTTATCGCCCACAACTGCGCACTGATGAAGGTTAAGCGATTGTCTATTGACATCTCCTTTAGGTTCTCTAATTTCAAGCCATTCTTCAAAATCATCGTGTTCAATGTTGATGTTAACACTTGCTGCTCCTCGTCTAACAGACCCTTGGTTAGTTGCAAGAATTGTTGAGTCATATATTTTACAAAAGGGTACAACTCCGTCTGATGTTCCATTACCTGTTATTGTTGCTCCGGCAGGACGTATCATATTTAATCCGATACCAACTCCCCCACCGTGTTTAGCTAGTAACATCATTTCTAAATTTTTACCTCCTATGTCAGCAATGCTATCACCTACATCAATGCCAAAGCAAGAAATAGGTAACCCACGATCAGTACCTGTATTACTAAGTACAGGGCTAGCGAGGTTAAGCCAGCCTTTCCAAATATAATCAAAAAACGTTTCACTTAGTTCTGGTTTGTACAATCGTCTTGCGACTGTTGTTGCAACTCTTTTGTATGCATCACGAGGCGACTCACCCTGCAATAAATATCCCCCGGATATAGTTTTCTTGTATACGTCGGTATCTCCCCAAGCTGGGTAGTCAATACCTTTTTTCCATTCATTATTCCACATTATTTAAAAAATAAAATTGCGTAGGCTATAGCTACATTTAAATTAACTAATACTAAGTTCCATTGCTTTGCTACAAATACTTGAGGAATTGATATTACTCCAGCAATAATATATGTAACAACACCTGTTTTGTCAGGCAGTATATGTGGGGATAACATCATAAATGCTGTTCCCATATATCCTAATCTACTCGATAATCTTTCTATCGGTGTTAACCTCTTCTGTCTTACTAGGCTCTTTAGCCACTTTCTTTTTAAGCTTTTCGATTGCATTATCGTATCCTTCTAATTGTTTTAATATTTCTTGATGGCCAAACACCATTGTTTTTAAATTGTTAACTTCGTTTATTAATTGCTGCAACACATTTGTTACTGCGGCCATACGCTTTTCAAGTGCGTCTGTTCTACTTTGTTTTTGACCTTTCATAATCTATCATTTAATTCGTCCCACATTTCATCTTCACTTAGTAAATTACCAAATGTCTTCAAAGTCCTCGCCTTCATTAGCTTTTGAATAATCCGTCGGCCGAACCGCGAAAAAATCAGTATGAGTATGCCCCCCGGTAAGATGGTAGAACCAATCAAGATTGCTTGCTGCGTTTTTGTCAAATGGGATATGCGACTTAAGATCCGCGTAACCGAGTTCAACGAGTTTTTCATTTGTTCTCTTTTTTATAAAGTGTTTTAAATCATTTGCTTTAATGCCCTCAATGTCACCCATCTCAAACATTTTATCTATATACTTACATTCAAGTTTTACCATTGTTTCAGCAGCGTTTATTATATCTTTACGACATAAATCTGCTAATTGATTGTTTTCACTGCACATATCGCGGAACAGTTTACAACCCATTTTACTGTGTAAAGATTCATCGCGAACACTCCACTTCATTTGTTGTCCGATACCTTTAAGTAGATTGCGTAACTGGAAACTATATAAAACAGCAAAAGCTGAATAGAGACTAACGCCTTCTGCGAAAGCTGAAAAAATTGCCAGAGACTTTCCAATACCAACAGAGCTTGAACCGCTGTAAGCAACCAAATTATCAAACCTTTCCGCAGTTGCGGGCTCGTGTAAGAATGCTTCATAATCTTCTAATCCTAATGTTTCATTTAAATAACTATAAGCTACGGCATGTATTGTTTCTTGCGATCCAAACATCATTGCCATTTGTTGTATTTCGTGTTTAGGAAACCAGCCTACAACTTTCTGGGTCCAATAATCTGACACTGCACATTCAGTTTGTGCAAAACCTAATAGTATATTACCCACTAGGTTTTTCTCTTCATCTGTTAATTTCTCTTTCCAGTCTTTAACATCGCCTTGCATTGGTATTTCAGTGTGTAACCAAAATGCTTGCGCTTGTTTCAACCAGCCTTCATTATAATAATCAGGATATTCAAAAGGCTTATATGCTATACGTTCATCAAATAATCCCATTAGTTTTCTATTTCAATTGCAATGTCAATAAATGGTAAATATATAACGTGCTGATGGTGGGTGTCGCCATGATATGTGCGCATTCCCACTACAATACCTGGATATGTTCCTAAACTAATTGACCAATCTTTTTTCTTTTTATTATTCATATACTTTTATATTATGTTCATCGTGTAATTTTACTATATCTTTATATTTTACATATCCTTTTTGATTGATAGACCACTTAACGAATTTATCAATCTGCCGCTCTTTATACTTTTGGCGGGCTACGTGTTTCGAGAGTTTAGGATTAACTCTATTGTTCTGTCGCATTCAGCTTGATTTTGTGGTTTATATAATGTGTAACTAGGAAACTGCTGTGACACTAGCAACTTGAATAGCTTCCAACGTATTGGAAAAGATTCATTTGCTCTGCCCTTAGTTTCAATAATAAAGTCTTCACCTATAAAGTCAGGCGTATATTTTATTGGTAATATACGTTTACTGCCTCTATTTTGATAGCTGCCTTTACCATTAGCTTGTCTTTCAAAAGCTTCGTTTTCAAAATGAAAACCATTAATAAGCACAAAAGTTTCACCTTCATACTTAGATTTAATTTTAGCTTTTTTCAATCCCATATACATATATCGCTCAAGGCCTGAGGCAAAGTTGATGCCATCATATGATACCTTCTTCGCCTGCACAGGACCTCGCTTTTTTCTTTTAAATGTTTTTCTTCGCATCTCTAATATAACATTCTTCTACTTCATTACGAAGTACCATTCGTGCTTTTTCTAAATAGTTAACAGCATCCATAAGCTCTTCTTGTAAATGTTGTAGCCATTTATCAAGGGGTTGGTCATCATCGGCAAGTGTAACGCCATACTTTTTAAAGCCAACGTCAGATCTGCTTTGTATCTTATCAACTACTTGTTTAATTATTTGATCTCTCATATTGTATCTTTTACGAATGTTCCGTTTACCATAGATCCAGTTCTATTGCTGATTTCGCCATAGGCAGCATCAATACAATGCTCAATATCGACACCAACCAAAGTGGCAAGATTGGTAAGTACCACAACGGCATCGCCAATAGCGTCAATAATATCTGCTTGATTATTCTGAAGTATTGCTTGCGCAAGTTCTCCGGTTTCTTCTTGAAGTTTAACATATTGTGTTTTTATATCGCCGCTATCAGTAATACCGCGTTCTTTAGCCCAATTGCGAATCAAATCAAATACATTATTTGTTGTTATCTGATCTGTTTTAATTTCGCTATAGGCTGGCTCTGCAATGAAAGCTTCATGGTAAGCTTTATTATATATATAACAGCGATCATTGTTGTACATAGAAGGTTTTACGTTAGCCATTATCCAAGGTATTGTTTCATTTGATATTTCAAATTTTCCTAACCAAGTCTGCCAGGTTACACCTATATTATCCATTAGCGCTCCCCTTAGCTTATTTACAGGCATTGGAAACGTTGTTGTTTGGTCTGTCGGGTTTATTTTCATTTTATTAAATTGTAATTGATTATATTTCTTATGGTCAACTTTATAGCCATAAGACTTTTGAAGTTCTATCTCAAGATCGGATATATAATTTATATCTTCACTTTGATCAAGAACTTCGTATTCAGAAGGCTTATAGCCCTGTTGTTTAGTAACGCGTATAAATAAATTACGTGTTACGCCTATCTTCTTACCTGGTATGTGATATAAATAATACATAATTTATATTGCTACAGGTGCTGGTATATGAGGACCGTGTTGGTAATCAACTAGTCGCACACCTTTGTTAGTACAAAATCTATATGCTGGTAAATTTCTAGCAGGTTGCTCTAAATATTTATTTATTGCTTCAATTTGGTTTAAATACACATGAGCATCAATAATATTTATTGCAAGCTTACCTATTTGATAGCCTGTTTTATGTGCTACATAATTTATAATTAAAGTAAATAACGCAACATCATAAGGCACTCCTAAATACATATCTCCAGATCTTTGTACTACAAACATATTAATTTTTCCATTCTCAACAAAGAATTGAAAGTATAAATAACAAGGGGGTAAGGCCATCTTTTCTTGCTCAGCTGGATTCCACAGCGATATAACATGACGGCGGCTATCTGGTTCGTGGCACAAGCCCCATATAACGTCCTTCATCTGATCAAAACCTTGACTATTAAAGTTTCTAAGCTGATGACCATAAACAGGCCCTAAATCGCCATTTTCATCTGCCCAAGCATCCCATATTTTAACACCTGCTTTTTTAAATCTTTCAATGTTTGTTTCACCATTTAAAAACCATTTCATTTCAGTATTAAAAACTTTAGGAAACATCTTACGCCCAGTTAATATAGGAAAGCGATTGCTAACATCAAACTCCATAGATTGATTAAATAAAGAATAGCAGCCAACACCTGTTCGGTCTTCTCTATAAACGGAATTATCACTTAAGCATCGCTGGAGTATATCCCTATATTGTAATTCATA
>WLWH01000179.1_pt1 | contig 55854 bp, 51 predicted proteins | sample 6712741 | NCBI WGS metagenome assembly WLWH01 (sample SAMN12718694, study PRJNA515312) | sponge metagenome | isolation source: marine sponge | host: Mycale hentscheli | place: New Zealand: South Island, Marlborough, Capsize Point | collected 2003-05-01 | reverse complement strand
ACGAGGACCAGATCCGCGCTCGCGCTCTCGACGCGCTGGCTGATGAGGCTCGCCGGATGTTGGATGAAGGAGTCGTGGCCGAGGCCCAGGACATCGACCTGTGCATGATTCTGGGCGCCGGTTGGCCATTTTGGCTGGGTGGATTGACCCCGTTACTGGACCGGACGGGCACCTCCGAGCGGGTTACGGGCCAGCGGTTCTTGGCACCGGGCGTTGCGTCTCTTCCGACGTAGGCAAACCGGACGGTCCCGCCGCCACCCATTCAACAATGTCTCGGGATATTTGCTGACTCGTCAAGCCGATGTGCTCAAGAATCTGCTGCCGTTTGCCGTGCGGAAGGAAGGTCCGAGGAATTCCAAAGATACGGGTCGGGGTCACCACGTGGGCATCCTGCATCGCCTGAGAGACCCCTGCGCCGATACCGCCCACCCGAACACCGTCCTCGATTACCACCACACGTCGACCCTGGCGGCTCATCTCAACGAGTTCTTCATTGACCGGTAGAGCCCACCGCGGATCGACGACACGGGTCGTGATCCCCTGGTCTCGCAGACGTGATCCCACATCAAGGGCTACCGCGCAGAAACTGCCGATGGCCACGATGAGCACGTCCACCTCGTCTTGATCGTGCTCAAACAGAACGTCCACTCCCCCCTGCGCACGCACCGACGGGATATCTGGACCGAGAGCACCCTTCGGAAAGCGCACCACCGATGGTGCGTCGGAGATCACGACTGACTCCCGCAGCGCGCGGCGCAAAGTCGACTCGTCCCGGGGAGCTGCCAGGTGCAAGCCTGGGACGACGCTCAGCATCGCCATATCCCACATTCCGTTATGGCTCGGTCCATCGTCGCCAGTGACACCGGCACGGTCCAACACGAACGTCACCCCCGCGTTGTGCAATGCGCAATCCATCACGACCTGGTCGAATGCCCGGTTCAAGAAGGTCGCATACACAGCCACCACCGGGTGCAATCCCCCGAAGGCCAAACCCGCAGCGCTCGTCGCCGCATGCTGCTCGGCGATACCAACGTCATAGGTGCGATCCGGGTAACTCGCTGCGAATCGCTCCAGGCCGGTGGGCCCGAGCATCGCCGCGGTGATCGCAACAACGTCGGTCTCGTCGCGCCCGATTTGGAGCATCTCGTCAGCGAAGATTGACGTCCACGTCGGTCCGGATTGCGTCAACGGCTGGCCGGTGTCCGGATCAATCACCCCGACGCCGTGAAAACGATCCGCTTCGTCGTTTTCGGCCGGGGCGTATCCACGCCCCTTGGTAGTGATGGCGTGGACGATCACCGGTTGCTGGAAATCGCGCGCTCGTCCCAGAGCGAATTCGAGCTCCTGCTCGTCATGACCGTCGACGGGGCCGATGTACTTCAACCCGAGATCCTCGAAAAGACCCTGAGGCGCCACCACGTCCTTAACGCCCTTCTTCACTCCGTGTAACGCGTCGTAGAGCGGTCTCCCCACGAATGGTGTCCGCTGAAGAAATCCCTTGCCCCAGGTCATAAAGCGCTCGTAGTTGCGCGTCGTGCGCAGCGTTGCGAGATGGTGCGCGAGGCCACCAATCGTCGGCGAGTACGACCGCTCGTTGTCGTTCACAACGATCACCACGGGACGATTCGACGCCGCAATGTTGTTCAGCGCCTCCCACGCCATTCCCCCGGTAAGAGCGCCGTCGCCGATGACGGCGATCACGTGACGGGAACCGAGGAGCCCTCGACGCTCCCATGCCTTGGCCAAGCCATCGGCATACGAGATCGCGGTGGACGCGTGGGAGTTTTCCACGATGTCGTGAGGACTTTCCTGCCTCGAGGGATATCCCGACAGACCGCCTTCGCGTCGCAACGAGTCGAATTCGGGGCCGCGTCCGGTAAGGATCTTGTGCACGTACGCCTGATGACCCGTGTCCCAAATAATCGCATCGTCGGGCGAGTAGAAGACTCGATGAAGGGCGATCGACAGCTCAACGACGCCGAGATTCGGACCGAGATGCCCACCGGTCGCGGCCACCTTCTCGACCAAGAATGACCGAACTTCTTCAGCCAGCGCTGGAACCTCAGCGGGTGTCAGCGCCCGGACATCGTGGGGACTTTGGATCCGCTGCAGTAATCGATAGGTGTGGTTCATCGCCCCTATATTCTAAGCCCCGAGGTATCCGACGGCAGCACCAAAACGTCCCCAAATCGCCCGTAGGGCCGCCTGTGGGCGTTACAGCAGAGACCGCAGTACGAACGGCAGAATCCCGCCATGGCGGTAATAGTCCGCCTCACCGGGGGTGTCAATACGGACGATTGCGGAGAATTCCACGGTTCGGCCCGACGGTGACACGGCCTCCACCGGCACGGTGCTCGGCACCGAGCCGCTATTGATCTCGTCGATCATCGCAATGCTGATCGTCTCGTCACCTTCAAGTCCCAGCGAGGCAGCACTCGCACCCTCGGGGAACTGCAAAGGCAGGACACCCATTCCGATCAAATTCGATCGGTGAATCCGCTCATATGACTCGGCAATGACCGCTCGAACACCGAGCAGTGCGGTGCCCTTGGCCGCCCAGTCTCGACTGGATCCGGATCCATACTCCTTGCCCGCCACGATGACCAGAGGAATCTTGTGCTCGGCGTAGGACGTTGCCGCGTCGAAAATCGGAATCACTACGTCGTCACCTTGGGTAAAGTCCACCGTGAATCCACCCTCGACACCGTCGAGCATCAAGTTCCGCAAACGAATGTTCGCGAACGTTCCGCGAATCATCACCTCGTGGTTGCCTCGTCGCGAGCCGTATGAGTTGAAGTTCGCGCGTTCGATGCCGTGCTCGCTGAGGTACTTTCCTGCCGGGCTGTCTGCCTTGATCGAACCGGCCGGTGAAATGTGATCCGTGGTGACCGAGTCGCCCAACAGAGCCAGAACACGCGCTCCAGAAATATTGGCCACCGGTTGTGGGTCGCGCTGCAGATTGTCGAAGTAGGGGGCCTTTCGCACATACGTGCTCGCGTTGTCCCACGCGAAGACATCACCTTCGGGTGTCGGGAGGGCCTTCCAACGAGCATCTCCCTCGAACACGTCCCGGTATCGACTGGTGAACATCTCCGCGTCGATGGACCCATTGATCGTGGCCTGCACCTCGTCGGCGCTTGGCCAAATATCTGCCAGATAGACCGGAGTCCCATCCTCAGACGTACCCAGCGGATCTCGTGCGATGTCGATATCCATCGAGCCCGCGATTGCGTAGGCGACCACGAGCGGAGGGGATGCGAGGTAGTTCATCTTGACTTCGGGATTGATGCGTCCCTCGAAATTTCGATTGCCGCTCAAGACCGATACGACCGCCAGATCCTCTTCATTGACGGCTGCGCTCACCTCGGGGATCAACGGCCCGGAGTTGCCGATGCACGTCGTGCACCCGTAACCCACGATGTCGAAGCCGAGCTTTTCCAAGTACGGCAAGAGGCCAGACTTTTGGTAGTAGTCCGTCACGACTTTCGATCCTGGCGCCAAGGTGGTCTTGACCCACGGCTTGCTTGTCAGGCCGCGCTCCACGGCATTCTTGGCCAGCAGTCCGGCACCGATCATGACCGAGGGATTCGACGTATTGGTGCACGAGGTGATAGCCGCAATGGTCACGGCTCCGTGACCGATCTCGACGCCCTCGCCAGCGATCTCCAGACCCGCCCGAGCCTCGGGTTCGTCTGTGTAGTCGTCAAGGGCGCGCATAAAGTCCTGGCGGGCCTCGGACAACAGAACCCTGTCTTGGGGTCGACGTGGTCCGGCGAGCGAGGGCTTGATCGTGCCGAGGTCCAGCTCCAGGTACTCCGAGTAGGCGGGCTCGGCGGTTGGATCCAGCCACAGACCTTGCTCGCGGGCGTACGCCTCGACCAGAGCAATCTGATTCTCATGGCGTCCAGTCAGTCGCAGGTAATCGATGGTGGCGTCGTCGATGGGGAAAACGGCGATCGTGCTTCCGTACTCAGGACTCATGTTGCCGATCGTCGCCCGATTGGCCAGCGGTACCGCGGAGACCCCTTCGCCGTAGAACTCGACGAACTTCCCCACCACACCGTGCTGACGCAGTATGTCGGTAATGGTCAGGACCAAGTCGGTCGCCGTCGTCGACGGCGGGAGCTCTCCGGTGAGCTTGAAACCGACCACCTTGGGGATGAGCATGGAGACGGGCTGTCCCAGCATCGCCGCCTCCGCCTCGATGCCGCCGACACCCCAGCCCACAACTCCGAGGCCATTGACCATGGTCGTGTGGGAATCCGTGCCTACGACGGTGTCGGGATACGCCTGATTCCCTCGGGCCATGATCACTCGGGCAAGCGCCTCGATATTGACCTGATGAACGATTCCCGTTCCCGGCGGAACGACCTTGAACTCCTCGAACGCTCCCTGGCCCCACCGCAAGAACTGATAGCGCTCGCGGTTCCGCTCATACTCCAACTCGACATTCCGGGATTCCGCGTCCGGGCGTCCGAAGAAATCAGCGATGACCGAATGATCGATAACGAGTTCCGCTGGAGCGAGCGGCTCAATTTTTGACGGATCACCGCCCAGATCTCGGACGGCCTCGCGCATCGTCGCCAGATCGACGACGACCGGCACGCCGGTGAAGTCCTGCATCACCACCCGTGCCGGGGTGAACTGGATCTCGGTGGACGGGTCAGCATTCGATTGCCACTGCCCGAGGGCGGCGATCACCTCGGCCGTGACATTGACGCCATCTTCGGTTCTGAGGAGATTCTCCAAAAGCACCTTGTGGCAGAACGGCAGTCTGTCCGAACCCTTCACTGCATCGATGCGGAAAATCTCGTACGTCCGCTCCCCGCTGCTCGTGGGGACTGTCAGCGATCCGCGGGCCTGGAAACTATCGATGCTCGACACGCACGCCTCCTGCTCAAATATCTTGACATCAAGATACCTGATCCGGCAGGAATTGCGCCATCGCCTCCAGATGATGAGTCTGCGGGAAGGCGTCCCAGGAGCGGATTCGCACCAAGCGGTAGCCCTGGTCAGCCAGAAGTTGAGTGTCTCGACCCAAGGCCACAGGGTCGCAGGCAACAAGGAGAATCTGCCGAGGCCGGGTAGCGCCCAGGGCCTCGATGACGGGCTTGCCCGCTCCGGTCCGAGGCGGGTCGAGGACCACTCCGTCGGGAACGGCAACGTGCTCGCGCGCCCGCCGGATCCACCGGCGCACATCCCGCCGCTCCACGGTAACAACGTCGTGTCCGTACGTCGCTTGGAGCACCCGTCGAGCTTCATCCGCTGCGACCGATGAGCTCTCGACAGCCACCACGCGTCCTCCCGGGCCCACCCGATCGGCCAGCGCCGCGGCGATGGGCCCCACCCCGGCGTACAGGTCCCACCACACCTGACCGCGTCGAGGGTCTCCCCAGGCAAGAACCGTGTCGACGATGCGGCCGATCAGTTCCGGGTGCACCTGCCAAAAGCCGTCGATGGGTGTTTCGAACTCCAGAAGGTTCTCACCGATGCTCAGTTGATGCCGTAACGGTGGCTGTTCGTCACCGGGGCCTTCGTCAGGATGGAACATCACTCGCGATTCGAAACTATCGCGCGCCATGAGGAGATCACCGGACTTACGAATATCCGCTGCCCGTTCACGCGCCTGGGTATGCCCCGCTGCGTCCGCAATCACACACGACGACGCATCCACCAGTTCGTCGCTGCGATACGCCCGCAACGCCGGAACACCATGAACGTCCCCGGGGGAATCAACCGTTGTCGTGCGGTAACGCATTCTGGTGCGCCATCCGGTCGGCTTGCCGAGGTCAATGACGCCGTCGCGTGTCAACTCTTCGACCGCGGCCGGTGGCAGTCCACCGTGCCGCTCCAGAGCTTCTCGCAGCACGTGCAACTTCAGTTCCCGCTGCACATCACTGGTGGCGTGCAGAAAGTCGCAGCCGCCGCACCCCCCGGGGTCAAACGCCGGACACGGTGGCGGCACCCGCCCGGGGTGCGCTTTGTGCACTTCAACGACCTCGGCACGGGCGTAGGAGCGGGCAACCTGCGTGATCCGCACTGTCACGTCTTCCCCCGGCAAGGCGTGGCGGGCGAAGATCACGCGCCTCCCATCGCGGGCCACACAGTGTCCACCGTGCGCGACGTTGCCGATAGTGACTCGCACCAGCTCACCGGGTTGATACGCCCGCCTTTTCACCTGTCCCGGGCTCCCCGGACTATCACCGTCTTCTTCGCCGGCTGCATCGTCTGCGACATCGGACACAACGGCAGCATAGATTTCCTCGCGTGTAGCGTTCATCCGTGCACATCGTGATCCTCGGCTGCGGCCGGGTCGGTTCACTGCTCGCCGGTGAACTCGACAACCAGGGCCACTCGGTAGCCGTCGTTGATCAGGACGCCAAGGCCTTCCGCAAGCTGGGATCCGATTTCGGCGGGATCACCGTCAAGGGGGTCGGTTTCGACCGCCAGACTCTGGAGAATGCGGGGATCACGCGCGCTCATGCATTCGCAGCGGTGAGTAGCGGTGACAACAGCAACATTTTGGCGGCCCGAGTGGCACGGGAGACGTACGGCGTCGAGCACGTGGTCGCGCGCATCTACGACCCTCGTCGCGCCGAGGTGTATCAACGTTTGGGGATACCCACGGTCGCCACCGTCGCCTGGACGAGCACTCAGATCATGCGCGCACTCCTACCCATGGGGGCTCAGACTGAATTCGTGGATGCGACCAGTTCGTTGTGTCTTGCCGAGGTGCATATCGGTGAACCATGGCTCGGAAAGACAGCCAGCGACCTCGCTGATGCGACGGCCGGCCGAGTGGCGTTCCTGACCCGCTACGGACAGGCACTCCTGCCCGACGATCGGACAGTTATTCAAGAGGGTGATCTCGTGCATCTGCTGTTCGACCCCGACCGGCGCGATGATGTCGAGCTGATCTGCAAGAAGGGGCGGTGATCTGACATGCGCGTTGCTATCGCCGGTGCGGGAAAAGTCGGTCGCGCCATCGCGCGTGAGTTGGTCGGTAACGGCCACGACGTACTGCTCATCGACAAGGATGCAGAGTTAGCGCGACCAGGAGTTGTCGAGGGAGCCGGAAGCCTCCTCGCCGATGCCTGTGAAGTCTCGGCCCTCGATGAGGCGCGACTTGCGGAATGCCAAGTAGTAGTAGCAGCGACCGGAGACGACAAGGTCAATCTGGTGGTGTCTCTTCTGGCGAAGACAGAATTTGGGGTGCCCCGCGTGGTCGCTCGCGTCAATCACCCTAAGAACGAATGGATGTTCGACGAATCGTGGGGGGTCGACGTCGCGGTCTCAACGCCTCGCATGCTCTCTGCCCTGGTAGAAGAGGCCGTGTCAGTCGGCGACCTCGTTCGACTCTTCACGTTCCGCCAGGGGGCGGCCGAGTTGGTGGAAATGACCTTGCCATCCACCTCCCCCGTCGTCGGACACAGCACCTCGTCCATTGATTGGCCGCAGGACACCGTTCCGGTCGCCATTGTGCGCGGCACACACGTCAAGACTCCCGACGCGTCGCTTGTCTTGGAAGCCGGTGACGAGCTTTTGTTCGTTGCCGCTCCGGAGCGTGAGGCGGAGCTGCAGGCGCTCCTCGGCCACTAGCGGGCGCTATGGGCCACGCGGCTCACTCGCCGGAAGCCGACTCGTTGCCCTCGCGACGCTCCCGGTACACCGGTGCGAGCACCCGGTAGGTCACGTAGGCCGCACCCAAGAAGAGCGGCCAACCCATCACGATTCGAGCGACTCCAAGAACTTCGACGGCCGCGGCCAAGTACAGCGGGACTTGAACGATGAGACGTCCAAAGAAGACCCCTACCCACACCCATGAAGTGGCTGCATACGTGCGCACCAACTGCTTGTCGGAACGCCAACTCGTGCCGTCACCGGTGAGGTAGCCCATCGCCACGCCCAGCAGCGGCCACCCGACCAGGATGCTGACAATGAAGGCGCTCCCGTAAACAACGTTCGTGATCAACCCGGGGAGGAAAAAGTTCTCCGCCTGGCCCGTCCAGGCCGAGAAACCAGCGGCGACGGCCAAGCCGAGGAATCCGGTCAGCACCTGTTGCAGACGTTGGCGCCTGATCAGTCGGTAGACAGCAAGTACCGTCCCGGTGACAACCGCCGCGATTAGCGCCGGAGCCAAATCCCGTGCGGCGACGATGTACACGGTGATGAACACGACGGTGGGCAGGCCGCTGTCCACCATTCCCCGCCACCCGCCGATCGCGCGTTCGAGAATGAGCCCCTCGGCGCGAATCTCATCACCCGCTGTCGCATCGACGTGCTCTGCATTGTGCTCGGCATCGTGCTCTGGATCGTGCGCGTCGTTGTCGGACGCCGCGGAGTTGTGTGAATCCATCGACTACTCAGTCCGGCAGCAGTTCGTATCGCGGATTGAACACGGTGGGATGTTCCGAGACACAGTTCAACCGACCGTGAATCACCATGCGCCGTCCCACGTGAATGCCGGGAATGCGGCGACGCCCGAGCCAGACGACAAAAATGCGACCAGTGGTGTCGCTCAGTTCGATCTCCAGTGCGGGGTGTTCCTCACTTAGGTTTCCCACGGACGTCACCGATCCCGCCATCGTGACTTCCTCGCCGGGGACACACGATTCGATGTCCAGTACTCGCTCGCCCGGGTGTCGCCGCAGATGGTCAGCCGCGGATTCCCGCAGCAAACGTTCGTGGCTGGACTCCGTCAATCGGCGCCAGGCCCGCCCGACGAATCCGACCGTGCTCTCCTTGGTCGATCCATCGTCCGAGACCGGCGGTGTGGCTGCCGACGACTCCGCGGTGATCGAATCTTCGGCCACTATCGCGTTTCCGTGATCTCAGGACCGCGCTCCGGCAACGTAATGGTGGTGCGCTCGGGTGTGGGGGCCTGCTCAGTGGCAGCGTCGGTCTCGTCACGGGGAACCCGCAGGGGTAGCGCATTGCCCATCGGCATCGCGTCGTTTCCACGCACGACGACCATGCCCCTAATCGTCTTCTCCAAAGCCTCGGCAGCACCGCTATCACGAGAGGCTTTGCCCAGGAAGACGAAACGCAAGAACCAGCGCGGACCGTCCACCCCGCAGAAACGCGCGGGTTGGGCCTTGCCGTCTTGGCCGGTGACCTGCGCTCGAAGTTCTACTCCGAACGAGCCGTCTGCCTTTTCCACGAGCCCGCCGGACTTGTTGACCGAGGACGCAATCTGACCGCGAATCTCTTCCCACATCCCTCCGGTGCGCGGCGCTGCGTACGGCTGCACCTGTACTGCGGAGTCCTGTGTCACCAGGCTCAACTGAGAGACGACGCCGGTGTTCGGATCGGCTTGCACCTGCAGTTTGACCGTCGGGTCGGCGGGGTCGGTCGGAACCAGCAGGGACCCGATGTCGATGCGCGCCTCTTGTGGGTAGTCCTCTGTTGAATCCCACGGGCCGTCGGCTCGAGTGCCGTCGCTCGACGTTTCCTCACCGGTGGCATCCGCAACCGCGGCATCACCGCTGGTGAAGTTGCCGTCCGGGCCGTCCGGGCCGTCCGGGCCGTCTGCGCCGTCTGCGCCGACGCTTGGCTCCTTACGACGACTGAACAGGCCCACACCTTCTCCTTCGGCTCCGCGTCACATTCAGGGGTTTGCGGCCCAACGCTACCGGCCGCTCGAGCCGAACCCACCGTCACCACGATGCGAACTCGGCAACTCGCCCACCTCACACCATGTCACCTCGTGCACCCGCTGAACAATCAGTTGCGCGATCCGGTCCCCCCGCCGCACCTCCACGGCAACGACCGGATCAGTGTTCAAGCCGATCACGCAGATCTCACCGCGATACCCGGCATCAATGGTTCCCGGAGAGTTGACGAGGGTAAATCCTTGGCGTGCCGCCAGGCCACTTCGCGGATGCACGAGACCGACGAATCCCGGCTCAAGGGCGATGGCCACACCGGTGGGAATAACCAGACGCTCCCCCGGCGTTAAGTGTGCGTCCTCGCGGGCGAAAAGGTCCCATCCGGCATCCCCCGGATTACCGCGACTCGGTAGCGGCAAACCCGGATCGAGACGCTGGATCAGAACGCGGGTGGGCATCACTTTTCCGCCAGCAAAAGAAGACTCGCAGAGAACACGCCCGTCATGACGCGAGACTGTACTGCCCGCTCATCTTGTCGGCTGGGAAGATGACCGCGTGACGCACACGTACCGAGAGCGAGTGGTCCCCGGCGTGTGGTGGATCACCGTTGCCGTACTCATCGTTGCGATGGTGTCCATCGCATACGGGGCTGCTCTCGGCGCCGGGGTTGGCTGGATCGTCTTCGTGGTCGGTGCCGGCCTTGTTGTGGCGGGAACGCGAGCCGCGACAACAACGATCGTCGTCGATGATCGAAGTCTTCGTATCGGCCGCGCATTGGTGCCGCTCACCGCGCTGGGCCCGGTGCGGGTGCTTACCAGCGATGACATGGCACGCGCCCGTCGCGGCCTGGACCCTCAGGTTCACGACACCGTGTTCACGCGTCAGCCGCCGTGGGGGCCATCGCAGGGCATCTGGGTGCAAGTCACCGACGATTCCGACCCCCACAGCGGATGGCTCGTTGCGAGCCGTCACGCAGAAGACCTCTGTCAAGAACTCACCGAAGCCATCGCCGGCTGTCACGGACACACGGGTCAGTGACCTTCCACACAGACCCTGCGACCACGTTCCATGCACAGCTTCACCGGCCACCGTGCGTGAAGAGTGACCCGACGTCGAGCAACCCAGCACCATGCGCCAGAGTTGGAACATGAACGCTTTTTCTGGTCACACGAGCACCGCGAACGGCTCTGCCACCGATCGTGCCGCTGCATTGGATGCCCCGGAGTCTGCTGATGCGGCGAAGGCGCCCAGCAAAGCACCGATGGCGAGCCTGGTCGCCCCGATCGTTGCACTCGGCGCGACATACGTTGCGCGCAAGACCCTTGCGTCTGCTTACCGCGCCGCGACGGGGACCGCTCCACCGTCCAACACCGACCGGACAGTGCCACTCGTTCGGGTCCTCGCATGGGCGGCGCTCGGCAGTGCGACAGCGGCCGTCATCGAGGTCGTCGCCTTTCGCTCCGCCGCCCGCTTCTTCGGCGAGTAAGCACGCCAGCGGCTAGGCGCAGTCCTTACAGATGGGCCCGCTCTTGCCCTCGTGATCGAGTTGGCTTCGGTGATGCACCAGGAAGCACGACATGCAGGTGAACTCGTCCGACTTCTTGGGAACCACGGTCACGGTGAGGTTCTCGCTGGACAGGTCCGCACCCGGAAGTTCGAGGTTCTCGGCAAGTTCCGCCTCATCAACATCCACGGCTGACGCAGTCTTTTCCGCGCGCCGCGCCTTCAACTCCTCAAGACTGTCTTCGGCGAGTTCCTCGTCGGTCTTACGAGGAGCGTCATAGTCGGTGGCCATAGCCGGGTGTCCTCCTGTCGGCGTGCTTCGGCGCAGATTGTGCCCTATACCGCCCCAGATCACCCGTTGGACCCCGCGCATGTCGCGCTGGTTCGCTCACAGCGTGACAATGGGGCCATGGCTCTCTACGCGCTCGGCGACAAGACCCCGTCGATCGATCCAACGGCCTTTGTCCACCCGGACGCCGTGATCATTGGCGATGTCCGCATTGGTCCCGAGTCCTCCGTCTGGCCGACTGCCGTGCTACGCGGAGACCACGGGACCATCGTCGTGGGATCGCAGACGTCCATCCAGGACGGAACGATCGTGCACTGCACCGACACCCAGGACACCATTATCGGCGACCGGTGCGTGGTCGGTCATAACGCGCACCTGGAGGGTTGCCGCGTGGACGATGACTCGCTCATCGGATCCGGATCCGTCCTGCTGCACGGAGTGCGGGTAGGACCCGAAGCCCTCGTGGGTGCTGGCGCTGTCGTCTCCCCCGGCACGGTGGTACCACCCCACGCCCGCGCCCTCGGCGTTCCGGCCCGGATCACCCAGAACGTTGTCGATGCCGGTGAGTTCACCGCCAATGTTGAGGTGTACTGCCACAACGCGCACTGGTACGCATCCGACATGCGACGTCTGGACTAAAGGACTCGCGCGGGAGTCGACCGCTCAGTTCCCGAGACTGTTGATGCTCAACCCTGCACTGCACTCATCGAGAGCACCTTGGAAGCTTTCCGCAATTCCAGGTACCGCGACGAGAAAAGATCCCGGATCGTCGTGCGGGCCAAACACACCAACCTGAGCCCCCGCCTCGCACGCGATGAGCAATCCGGCCGCAACATCCCACTCATTGAGGTGCGCCTCGTAATAGGCATCCGTCCTACCACTGGCAAGCCAGGTGAAATCGACCACCGCGCAACCCGTTCGGCGAATATCCCGAACCCGAGAGATGAGTCTTTGCACGAGAAGTCCTTGTTCCGCGCGAATGTCCGGTTCGTAACAAAAGCCAGTCGCCACCATGGTCTGACCCAACGATTTGCATGCGCGGACGTGCAACCGCTCACCCACGTCACCCACGACCCGCCACGCGCCGCGGCCTCGGATGCCGATGAAACCTTCGCCTGTCTCTGGAGTGACGATCACACCGACGACGGTGGCACCGATGTCGTCATCAATTGCCGCAACAGACACACCCCAGAGGGGAATTCGGTACAGATAGTTCACCGTCCCGTCGAGAGGATCAACGATCCAGCGGATCCCCGTCTGGGACGCGCGATCGCTCCCCTCTTCGCCCATCAGCCCGTCGCCGGGGCGCTCACCCAACAGTCTCTCGAACAGAAGGTGTTCGGCCGCCTTGTCCATCGACGTGACGACGTCCGTCGGCGTGGATTTGGACTCCACAGACAAATCGTCCGGCCGCTCCGTTTGGAGAAAGCGTCCCGCTTCCGATGCCGCCCGCCACGCTAGATCTGCGAGCGGGTGTAACTCCAATAACTCCGCAAGCGTGCGTACCGGTGCATCGCTGGAGGTCCCCATCTGTGCCCCCCTTCTGGTGATCACCGAACCCTGGTGACTTCCAGACTGCACGTTAGCCTGCGCCACCATGGGCAGTGACAGCGCGCACGGCTTTCGTCACGCACTCGGGCAGCCCGGAGCGCTCATCTTCACCAGCGCCGGACTCCTCGCCCGCCTGCCGGTCGCCATGATCGCTCTGGCCACAGTCCTGCTGGTCAGCAATGTTTCGGGTTCGTACGGCTACGCAGGCCTGCTGAGTGCCTTGTTCGCTATCACCGCGGCCTTGGTGAGCATCGGTACCAGTCGGTGGGCGGACACCGTCGGGCAGACGCTCGTGTTGCGGGTCCTCGCCGTGCTCCACAGTGGCCTGATCGTTGGTTTCACGGTGTCGATCGTGTCCGAAGCGGCAGTTGCGGTACAGATTCTGCTCGTTGTTGCCGCGGGAGCTACAACACCCGCGATCGGTTCCTACGTCCGAGCTCGGTGGGTGGCCCTACCAGGGGAAGCGTCTATCGCACGCGCGGGTTTCGCATGGGAGAGCATCCTTGACGAGGCTATCTTCACGATAGGTCCGCTACTGACGACTTACGTCGCCTTCACCTACGGCCTGGCCACACCCCTGTGGATCGCGGCTGTGTGCGTTGCCGTTGGAACACTCTTGCTATCGGCAGCGCGCCGGACCGCACCTCCGGTTGTGCCAACACCCGGTGGTTCGCGCTCGCTCACCCGAGTTCTTCGCTCCCCCGGTCTGCGACCCGTCGTCGTGTCCGGGCTTGGACTCGGTGTTCTGTTTGGCGCACTAGACGTCGGCGTTGTGGCCTTCACCGCTGAGCAGGGCAGCGGCGAATTCGCGGGAATCGCGCTCGCATGTTTCGCCGCGGCATCAATGGTCGGCGGAATTCTCTACGGCATCCGCCAGTGGCCGGGATCGGTACTTACGCACACCCAAATTGCCGCCGCTGCCACCGCTGCGGTCATGCTGCTCGTGCCCTTTGTCCCCGGCAACACCACCCTTGCGATCGCTGCCGCAGCCGCCGGCTTCTGCATTGCCCCGACGCTGATCGGACTGTTCACCCTCACCCGCGGCCTGGTGCCGGCCCGCAACGTCACCGAGGGCCTGACTTGGACGAATTCCGGGCTCGCGACCGGATTCGCCCTCGGGTCAGCGGTTGCTGGAATCCTTGTCGACGCTTTCGGAACCCGCCTCGGCCTGGGAACCGGATTGGCCGGTGCGCTGTGTGCTGCCACAGCCATCCAGCTGAGGGCCGCCACGATTCGTGAAAACGTCGATTCGCCCCCACCGGGTCCGCCCGCGCCCGCATGGAACGACGATCCCATCGCTGGACCCCATCCGGACGGGTAGCAGCAAAAACCCCCGCCTACCTCCCGCGCCAGGCGGCACGCGGTAGGTTTTCCCCGTCGCGTATCAGGAGGTCACTCTGCAACCGTTGAGCCCGCGGGAGATTCAGGCGCGCGTGCGCGCAGGCGCGTCGCCGGAAGTCGTCGCGTCGGAAACCGGTTGGCCACTCGACAAGGTGGCCCGGTACGCCGAGCCACCCCTGGGTGAGCGCGCCTACAAAGCCGAGCAGGCTCGGGGCGTGGAAATCTCCCGTTCACGGGGTGGATCAACGTTGCATCAGTCCGTGTGTGCTCACCTTTCCGTGAACCCTGAAGGGTCGGATGTCACCTGGGATTCCTACCGGGCCGACGACGGGCGCTGGGTCGTCACGGCGTACCACGCACACCAAGGCGTCGGCACCTGGTACTACGAAGCCGTCGGTCGCACCGTGCACCCGGCCGACGCATCCGCCCGAGCGCTGATGGGTGGTGGGCCCACCGAAGTAGCGGACGACCCGCGGCCACCCACGGTCGAGTCGGCATCAGCGCACCAAGGACACACCCCCGTGACACCAGTGGGCGACGCTGCCAATTCCGGTGACGACCCCGCCGAACCCCAGCAGGCGCCGCGACCTCGCTTGGTGTCCATTAGGTCCGACGCAACCTCCGATGAAACGTCCGAGGACGACGAAGTGTCCGGCGCCGCGACATCAGCGAAGTCAAGGCCGCCGGCGACGGCTCAGGACACGCTCATCCCAGACGACGCAGACACACCCAAGCGGGCCAAGCGCACGAAGAGCAAGCGAGGCCGGGCGAGCGTTCCGAGTTGGGACGAGATCTTGTTCGGCGCCACAAAGGACAGCGAGTAGCGCTGGACGATCCTTCGGTCACTCCTTGAACGGAAGTGGCTGACGCGAAATGTGCTCGACTCCGGCCTGTCGGGCCGTCAACTCGGCGCGGTAGTGACGCCTGCAAACAACCTCGTAAGCGATGGTGCCCGGCTCACCGTTCGCGGACGACACATCACCCACGAGCACCTGATCACCCTCGGTGGTCATCTCCCCATCGAGGGTGCGCGCATTGTGAATCGCCCGCCTTCCACACCAGCAGAGTGCTTCCACCTGCAGAACCTGCATCCGGTCGGCGATCTCGACGAGACGTTGTGACCCCGGGAACAGTCGCGTTCGGAAGTCAGTCAAGATCCCGAAGGCATACACATCAATCGCGAGTTCGTCTACCAGACGTGCCAACTGTTCGACCTGGTCCTGCGTGTAAAACTGCGCTTCATCGCAGATGAGGTAGTCAATGCGCATGCCGGTGCTCAGCTCGTCGACGACGAAGCGCCGGAAGTCGAAGTCGTCCCCTACTTCGATGGCGGGCACGGCGAGCCCCAACCTGCTGGACAACATCGACTCACCCGCGCGATCCAGTCGCGTGAAGACGATGCCGGCCCGCCCTCGCGAACTGTGGTTGTGATCCGTCTGGAGGGCCAGGGTGCTCTTGCCGCAGTCCATCGTTCCGGCGTAAAAAACGAGCTCGGCCACGGGTCGAATGCTGCCACAGCGTGGACGGGCCGCTAACCCAGGATCAGTGCGGGTATGCGCCGCTCCACGTCGGTCAGGCCTCCGTGCTGGCCGGCCAGGGACGACAGGAGCGGATCAAAAGACCGACTCCCAACGATGACCCCCTCCGACGGCAGCACGACAAGGTCACCAATCCGGTCCATCATGTCGGGGTGAACCTCGCCGAACAGTCCCTCGCTCACCGCTTCCTCACGAGTGAGGATCTGTGCGCGTTCATCAAGGACGGTCGTCCAGCGTGCCGCAACGTCGTCAACGTGCGAGGTGTAGAGAAAGCGCGCGCGAGGTTCACCTGCAACGGCATCCACATCCATCATCAATCGATGATCGCTTTCCATCCACAGGCGCTCGGTGACCGTTTGCATTCCATGATCGGCGGTCACGATGAGGCGCCCGTTGCCGGGTAGGCAGGCACGCAATGTGTCGATCAACTCATCGACGTGAGCTGCTGCGGCTCGCCATTGATCACTGTCCACCCCATGCTCGTGCCCGGCCCGATCCAGGTTCGGCCAGTAGACGTAGATCAGGTGTCGACCCTCGACTGCCCGCGCGATTACCGCCGCCCGCTGCTCGATGTTCTCGGCATCCAGGTAGTTGGCACCGCGAAAGGCAGCCCTGGTCAGTCCCGAATGCGCGTATGCCGATGGGCCGACGCTCAGGCAATCGATGTCGAATCCATCGGCCCGCTCGAAGACGGTCGCCTCCGGCTGAACGGCGTGCGGTGACGGACTACTGCCCCACCGCAAGGGGGTGAGTACTTCCTGAGTGTCCGGCAGCCAGAAGCTTGCTCCCAGCATCCCGTGACGGCCGGGGGGCAGCCCCGTCCCCAAGGTCGCTAGACCGGTTGCTGTCGTCGAAGGAAAGGGGGCTTCTACCCATCCGCCCCCAGCGTCGCGCAAGGCCGGAAAGAGTTCACTGTGATCCTCGATTGCCGATGCCCCGAGGCCGTCGACAAGGCACACCACTGCGCAGGTTGTTTCTCCGACGCCGAGGGCGTCACGACAGTCCGGGACACCCACGGCAGCGGCGGCCGAGGTCATCACATCCCCGAGTCCCACACCCGGGAGCACCCTCATGACGTGGGACGAGTCGCAGTCGCCTCCGATAGCGCACCAGCGAAATGCAGAACCTGGGCGACCACATCGGCTCCGTCGGCAGCCTCAGAGACTCGGACCGCAAGATCGTCGTTGCTCGAGGTACCCGTGAACCCGTGGTCGGCCTCGCACGACGGATCCTGACAACCAGCGGGTTCGAGGTCGATTCGGCTGACCGCTCCCCAACCGATGGTGAGAACCACCTCTGCCGTCGGACCTCCGGGTTGATGATCCGCGGGATTGGACACCACACGTGTCACCACGACGGAGTCCACCCGCTCCAGCCGCACCGCCTCCGTGGATGCGGTCGCGTAGTGGAGCTCGTCTTCCTCGCCCGAGTGTTCATCGACGTGACAGACGATCAATCGATTCACCGTGAGGACCAGAACGGTCACGTGACGCCGAAGCTCGTCACGATCAAAGGTCGCCTCGTGGTGAACGACGTAACCGAGGACCTCTTCGCTGCCGAGCGCAGTGTCAAGAGCCTCGCCAACAATCTCCGGGTAGTAGCCGCTTCGTTGAATATCGGCGCGCAGCGCCACGCCCGGACCTGACTGACTCATGGACCCATGCTGCCAGATCGGAGTAAAGTCCGGGGGTGCCATCTGAGTCCTCACCCATTCACCTCCACCCCAGCGTTGATAATGCCATTCGAGACGGATCGCCCGTGGTGGCATTGGAATCCACCATCATCAGTCACGGGTTACCGCGACCGGAGAACATCCGCGTGGCCCGGGAGATCGAGTCCATCGTCTCCAGCAACGGGGCAACGCCGGCCACCATTGCCATTCTGGACGGCGAAATCTTCGTGGGGCTCACCAACGATCAACTCGAATCCGTCGCGAACCGTGACGACGTTGTCAAGGCCAGCGTGCGGGACCTCCCGATCGTCCTGGCACGCTCGGGAACCGCAACGACCACGGTTGCGGCGACCAGCATCATCGCGCAACGGGTCGGCATCGAAGTGTTCGCGACCGGCGGCCTCGGCGGCGTCCACCGCCAGGCCCGGGACAGTTGGGACGAATCCGCGGACCTCACCACCCTCGGCAACACGCCGATCACGATCGTGTGTTCAGGCGTCAAGTCGATCCTGGACGTCGGCGCGACCCTCGAACGACTGGAGACGCTCAACATCGGCCTGGTGGGATACCGCACCGAGCGGTTCCCCGGTTTCTATCTCTCTGACTCCGGGCACCCGATGGGCTGGCAGGTCCATGAGCCGACTGAAATCGCCGACATCATGGCTTCGCGTCAGCGTTTGGATCTGAACTCGGCACTCATCGTTGCCAACCCCATCAGCGCGGAACAAGAACTCGATCGCGACCTGCACGATGCGACCTTGGATGAGGGGCTGCGTCTAGCCAACGACCAACACGTGACGGGAAAAAACGTGACACCGTTCCTGCTCGACCATTTCCATCGAGCGACCCACGGCGCCAGTTTGCAGGCCAATGCCGCCTTGATCATCGCCAACGCCGGCCTTGCAGCACGCATCGCCTGCGCTCGCGCAGCGGGCTAAGGAACACGAGACCGGGAAGAAGCGACACGTGGTCGACACAGTATTCGTCGTCATCGGCGACGTCATGGTCGACGACATTGCACCGCTTCAGACACCGCTGGTTCTCGATCACGACAATCCGGTTTCCTTCCACCGGATATTCGGTGGCCAGGGTGCAAACACGGCAGCCTGGTGTGCGACTCAAACCCGAGGATCAAGCCACGGTGCGGTGCATCTGATCGGGGCAGTGGGATCAGATAGCGAGGCGGCATGGGTCGCCGAGCAACTCGTCGACCGCGACATCACTCCCCGGCTGGAGACGACAGTGAACCCCACCGGACGGTGCGTCATCGTTGTGGCACCCGACGGTGGGCGAACCATGTATCCGGATGCTGGTGCGAACGCGTCGATGACGCTCGCACACGTCCGCCGGCACTTCCAACAAGTCTTTGCCCGGGTGCATCCATCGGCGCACTGTCACGTCCATATGTCTGGCTACTTCGTTGCTCGACTCCCCGACGTGGCGAAGGCTTTCCTGCACGACCTCCCCGACGACGTCACCGTTAGCATCGATGCGTCCGCCCTGGTTCTGGACGCTCAGCAACGACTCGACCTTCTTCAGGTCGCAGCCTCGTGCCAGGTTTTCCTCGCCAATCGGGTCGAACTCGCCGCCGTGACGGCCCCCCGTGACACAGACCCGGCACTAGCCGCCCTCCATGAGGATCGACCACACGCCACCATGAACCTTGAGGTATCGATGGAGGCAATGAGGAGCCAGGCGGGCTTCGACGGCGTGATGGTCGTCAAGGACGGATCCAACGGTGCTCATGCAACGCAGCAGGGGCCCTGGCTCCACGTGCCTGCGCGCGACGTTGTGGCGGTGGACACCACCGGGGCGGGCGATGCCTTCACCGCCGGCTTTCTCGCCGCGTGGACCTCCTGGGAGGCGCCAGCCCCGTCCGCCAGCACCGAAGCGCAACTGCGCCGGGCTTTGGACGCGGGCACGGATTTGGCGGCGCAGGCCGTCACCCGAAGCGGCGGCAACCCCGGTTAGCAGATGTGTGCGCGCCGGGTGAGAATTCCTGGGAAACGCTGTGGCGGTACACACGCGCCGAGAGTCACTCCTGACCGAAAGCAGCAGGCTCCGGTAGACAAGGGTCTATCGCTCGTCACCCAGGCGCAGGCACGGGCACAACAGTGCGAACGATGACCGAAAGGACGGTGGAAGTCAGTGGCGGGTAAGCCGGCACGCAAGACCGCTCAATCACGTCCTGCTCAGTCCACGCCTGCGGGTGGTCGGATACTCGACACCGACGTCTCGGACGAGATGAGTGCGTCCTTTCTGGAATACGCGTATTCGGTCATCTACTCCCGAGCCTTGCCTGATGCACGCGACGGCCTGAAACCCGTGCAGCGTCGCATCTTGTTCCAGATGGCCCAGATGGGCTTGCGACCGGACCGCGGACACGTCAAGAGTGCGCGCGTGGTCGGCGAAGTCATGGGTCGGCTCCACCCCCATGGCGACTCGGCGATTTACGACGCGTTGGTTCGGCTTGCCCAGCCGTTCACCCTGCGTCTTCCCCTGGTCGATGGCCACGGCAATTTCGGGTCTCTCGACGATGGCCCGGCCGCTATGCGTTACACCGAGGCGCGCTTGGCCGCGCCGGCGCTGGAATTGACCGCCGGCTTGGACGAGGACGTTGTCGATTTCGCCCAAAACTACGACGGTCGAGAACACGAACCCGTCGTGCTCCCTGCTGCGTTTCCGAACTTGCTCGTCAACGGCGCCAGCGGGATCGCCGTCGGCATGGCCACCAATCTCGTTCCGCACAACCTCGGCGAGGTCATCGCCGCAGCTCGACATCTTCTGGAGAACCCAGCTGCGGATGTCAACGAACTCATGGCGTTCGTTCCCGGCCCCGACTACCCCGGCGGTGGCGAGATCATCGGACTTGATGGAGTGCGGGACGCGTACACCACCGGGCGCGGGTCCTTTCGGCTGCGCGCCTCCACCACCGTCGAGAACGTCACACCACGCCGTCGCGGGATCGTGGTGACGTCTCTTCCCGCCGGCGTGGGACCGGAACGAGTCATCGAGCGCATCAAGGATCTCGTGCAGGCCAAGAAACTGTCCGGCATATCCGACGTTGTTGACCTGACCGATGGCGACTCGGGTCTTCGACTCATCATCGAACTCAAAAGCGGAATTGCGCCCGAGCCGATGGTGGAGCAACTGTTTCGGATGACCCCACTGGAAGACAGCATCACCATCAATGCTGTCGCCCTCGTCGATGGTCAACCCCAAACTCTGGGACTTCGAGAGATGCTCGAGCAGTTTGTCGACCATCGGCGTGATGTAGTTCGTCGTCGCAGTGAGTTCCGACGCCAGAAAGCCGCTGACAGGTTGCACCTGGTGGATGGGCTGCTCGTGGCCATTGTCGATATCGACGAAGTCATCGAACTGATTCGCGCTAGTGACAACGCTGCCGAGGCGAAGGATCGCTTGATGACGGTGTTCGATCTCACCGAGGTGCAGGCCACCTACATCCTCGACATGCCCCTGCGACGGCTCACAAAGTTCAGTCGGATTGAACTCGAAACCGAAGCGGACGAACTGCGATCATCGATTGACGACCTGCAATCGATCGTGGCCGATCAAGACCGCCTGCGCGAAGTCGTATCCACCGAGTTGGCCGAGGTGAACGCGGCACTGGCGACCCCACGACGGACCTACTTGCGCGAAGGGTCTGCCCCCGTCGTCACCAAGGCCGTCAAGTCCTCGACAGCTGCCCAGCACAACGATGCATCACTGGAGGTCGAGGACGAACCATGCATCGTGCTGCTGTCGAGCGCTGGCCTGATCGCTCGCACTTCGACAATCACACCTTCACCAGCCTCGGATGAGACCCGTTCCATTCATGATGTGATCACGTCCACGTCTCCCGCAACTACCAGGGGTTCTGTCGGCGCACTCACGACCACTGGACGTGTGGTTTCCATCGACGTCGTGGACCTCCCCTCGATTCCTCCCGTGGCACACGTGCCCTCACTTGCCGCCGGTGCGCCCCTCGGAGCCTTCGTAGACCTGGAACCACACGAACGCGTTCTGGGACTCACCCCCGTCGACGGAACGGCAACGGTTGCTCTCGGTACCCACCAGGGTGTCGTGAAGCGGGTGACCGTCCCCGCACCGTCCGCACGGAGCAGATCTGCATCCATCATTGCCTTGGACGATGGCGATCAGGTGGTGGGCGCCACGTTCACCCCCGAGGCGACGGCAGAGAACGCCCGGCTGGCGTTCGTCACGTCCGAAGGAAACGTCTTGACATTTCCGGCCACGAGCGTCCGGGTGCAGGGTGTCGGCGCGGCCGGAATGGCGGGCATCTCGATGCCGAGCGATGCAAGAGCCGTCTTCTTCGGCGCTGTTGCTGGCGCCAGTGACGGGGTACACCAGGCCATGGTGGTGACACTGGCGGGGTCGTCCAGCGCACTCCCGGGGACCGAACTCGGGTCCGTCAAGATCAGCCCACTGTCGGTTTTTCCCGATAAGGGTCGGGCGACGAAGGGGGTGCGCTGTCACAAACTTCGGGCGAGCGAGGACGAGATCGCTCTCGCGTGGGTGGGGCCTGGTCCCGTTCGGGGGGCCACTGCCGCAGGTAAACCCCTGACGCTGCCGGCACCTACCGACAAGCGAGACGCCACCGGTACTCCCCCGAGCGCCCCCATCGCTGCGCTTGGCGGAGCCATAGGTTCATGACGTCCACCGACGCACCGTGCTCTCAGCGCTCTGTCGACACCCACGAGCCCCTCGCCGGATCGGCTCCATCGGCAACAGCGTGGATCGTCGTGGAACATCTCGGGCCGTGGGGCCGGGACGCACTCGAGGACTCTGGGCTCAACAGTGATTGCGTCGCGCACCTGCGCTGGGCCCTCGACACGCATGGAGTGCGCACCATTCTGGCTCGACGTAGTGGCTCGCGACGCGTTGGCGCTCGCGACGAGCCGAACACAACCGAGAATGCTGATGTTCCCTCACCGCCGCGCAACGTGTGGGTAGCCGCCTGTGGCCCCTCAGGCGGCACCGGTCGGCACGGCCAGATGTCGGACTTCTCAGAGTTGCTGCAGTGGGATCTGGAGGCTCTCGGAAGGGGTGTCCTGCCCAAGTTCGGGGTGGCGATGGAGGATGCCTGGGAGTTCGTCTGCACGCATGGCAGGCGGGACGTGTGTTGTGCGACGTCGGGCCGTGGGTACGCCCTCGCGAGGCAAGCGTCTGTCCCCGATGCTCACGTGTGGGAATGCAGCCACTTGGGAGGACATCGGTTCGCGCCGACCTGTCTGATTCTTCCCTCCGGGCGGCTCTACGGCCGTCTCGACGCTGCTGGGTTCTACCCGGCCGGTAGCGAACCGTCCCCAGACTTCCTACGGGGCGCGAGCTACCTCAACCCCGCAGCCCAAGCCGCCGACCAAGCGGTGCGCTCGGCCCTCGCCTTGCCTGCCAGTGCACCTACGCACCTTTCGGAGCCCAACGATCTCAACGGCGGCTCCGTAAGCGTGACCGTACGGACGCCTGAGCAGGGAACCTGGCGTGTGACGTGTACGGCCAACACGATCGAGGCCCCCGCCTCATGCGGTGCCCCGCCTACAGTGCGCACGGTGTGGCAGGCTGAGATTGCCAGTGCGCCACCCGGAGCGCACCCTGACAATCCTTAGGTGGACCCGTGGCAGTTGAGTCGAACGCAACCGAGCTTCGCACCCTTCCTGATGTCACCCTCCCCAATCTCGACGGCGAACCCACGTCGGTCAGTGCGCTCGCCCACGGCCGGCCGTGCGTTGTCGTCTTCGCGTGCAACCACTGCCCGTACGTGCAATCGGTGGAAAGTGAATTGGGAACAATCGCCGATGCACATCCCGACGTCGCCTGGGTAGCCATTTGCAGCAACGATGTAGAGACACATCCTGACGATGACGTTCCTGGACTGCGCGATCAGGCAACGCGAGCGGGGTGGCGCTTCGATTACCTCGTGGATACCAGCCAGGATGTGGCGCGCACCTTCGGCGCTGTCTGCACGCCGGATTTTTTCGTTTTCGATGTCGCAGGGAACCTGACCTACCGGGGCGCCATGGATGATGCGCGCCCGAGACAACCGCAACCGGTGGACGGTGCTCACCTACTGTCGGCCGTCGAGGCGGCACGCTCGGGTCAGGTCTTCACCGGTGGCAAGCCGTCGATGGGGTGCGGGATCAAGTGGCGTGAGTAGTAGCGGAGATCGCCAGCAACTCCGCGGTAGAGGAGACGGTCTCTCGGGGCCGGCCCTCTGCGGCGCCGTGCTCCTTTTCCTTCGCGTCGATAGCCCGCCATCCCGCGACATCCACCGGCACAATGCCTCGGTCGGCAAGTGATTCGACCACAGCCGATCCGTCCGCAGGCGTGAGCAGTCCCGCGTCACGATCTGCCAACACGGACGCGACGGTTCCTACCGCGCACTTCTTGTTGGTGCCGATGATCCCGGTCGGACCTCGCTTGATCCACCCCGCGACGTACACACCGGCGAGTGCAGTGTCCCCGTCCATCACTCGGCCGTCGACGTTGGGAATCACATTGTCGTTCGGGTCGAAGGGAACCTCGGGCATTGGTTCGCCTCGGTAGCCCACACTCCGGACTACCAGATCCACGTCGAGATCCTCGAACTGGCCGGTTCCTTCCAATCGCCCCTCAGAGGTCAGGCGTGTCCGCTCCAGTTTCAGTCGTTCGACACGTTCACTTCCTTCGATACCGACCGGGCGAGAAAAGAAGCGCATGTCGATCGAACGCTCGGCATCGTCTCGAGCCGGCCGCTCGATCCAATCCCGGAGCACCCCGACATTTCGCGAGGCAACCTTGTTGTCTGCCAGCTGTCCTTCGCTCCACTCATCGAGATCGAGATCAGCGCCTCGAACCTCCACGGATGCCTCCGCCAACTCACCAAGTTCTTTCAACTCCTTGGTGGTGAAAGACGCTTGGACGGGACCACGACGGCCCACCAGGACAACTCGACGAATCGACGCATGGCGGAGGGTGTCGAGGACGTGCCGTGGCATGTCGGTCTGCGCAAGCTCATCTTCGGACTTACTCAGCACCCGCACGACATCCACGGCGACGTTGCCGACACCGATGACGGCAACGGATGACACCTTGGGCAACTCAGCATCGAAGTCGGGGCCCGAGTAGTCGGGGTAGCCGGTGTACCAGGCCACGAAATCGGTCGCCGCGACGCTTCCAGCGAGGTCTTCGCCCTCGATCCCCAGACGCCGATCCGACGATGCACCGTAGGTCAAAATCACCGCTTCGTAACCAGACCTCAGCTCCTCGATCGAGACGTCACGACCAACCTCGACGTTCCCGAAGAAGCGAATCCCGGGCTTGTCCCAGACCTGATCGAGGGTGTCGCGCACCGACCGAATGCTGACGTGGTCCGGGGCAACTCCGTACCGGACGAGCCCGAACGGCACGGGCAACTTGTCAAAAACGTCGACCTGAAGTCCTTGTTGCAGCAGGGCGTCTGCCGCGTACATTCCGGAGGGGCCTGACCCGACCACAGCGATCTTGGATGTCACGCATCCACCGTAGTCAACGTTCCCTCGTGTACGTCGTAGATTGCTCCCGCCACGACTACCGCTTGCGGCAAAAACGGGAATGTTCTGATCCGGGTGACATCGGAGACCAGTGCCTGGTGTTGATCAGAAACTGTCCGGAACTCCAACGATCGTGAGTCGATCCCGGACGCGTCGAATATCGCCTCGTGCACGGCGGCTTCGTCTGCACTGGCCATCCGGCAATCTGTGTGGGGCATCACGAGTATTCGATTGACGCCCAGAAGGCTGGTCGCAAGGACAAGGGCCCCTAGCACGTCCTCGGTGACGCGGGCGCCGGGGTTTCGCAGAATCTTGGCATCCCCGGCGTGCATGCCGACCACGGCCAGAGGGTCGATCCGCGCGTCCATACACGTGATGATGGCCAGACCCTTGGCCGCACGCCCGGTTCTACCCGGGTCGTGGAAGGTAGACGCGAACGCCCGGTTCGCCTCGAGGATGTCCTGAAACTCAGCGCTTGGGAACGGCCGCTGCGTTGGGTCGAGCATGGACGTTTCCTCCTTCCCAACGGGCCCCGGCGTGGGTCCGATTCACCTCGCCACATTCTGGCAGGGCATCGAGTGATCCCGGTGACGGGCTTAGGTGTCGATCCGCGTTCGATCCAGTTCATGGGCCCCAGCGATGATGAAGTCTTTGCGGGGTGCTACGTGCTCCCCCATCAACAGATCGAAGACCCCCGCCGACTCGGTCCCGTCGCTCACCGTCATCCGCCGCAGCGTGCGCTTCGCTGGATCCATCGTGGTCTCGCGCAATTGACGGGCATCCATCTCACCGAGTCCCTTGTACCGCTGCACGGGTTCCTTGACGCGCTTGCCTTTGGATGTCGCCGTCTTGACGATGGATTGCATCTCTTTGTCGGAGTACGAATAAACCACCTCGCCACCCTTGCCACCTTTTCCGAGGATTTCGATCCTGTGGAGCGGTGGTACGGCCGCGAAAACCCTGCCATTCTCGAGGAGGCCCGGCAGGTATCGATGGATGAGCGTGAGCAGCAGGCAACGAATGTGTGCTCCATCGACGTCGGCATCCGACATCACGATTATCTTGTCGTAGCGAACACTGTCGAGGTCGAAGCTTCGACCCGACCCCCCGCCGATCACCTGGATGATCGCTGCGCACTCGGCGTTCTTCAACATGTCCGCCAGTGAGGCCTTTTGGACGTTCAAGATCTTCCCCCGGATCGGCAGAAGCGCCTGAAAGTCTGCGTCTCGGGCGCTTTTGGCCGTGCCCAGGGCACTGTCGCCCTCAACGATAAACAGTTCCGTACCTTCGGCCTCGCTGCGTCGGCAATCGACGAGTTTGGCCGGCAAGGTGGAGGTTTCCAGAGCCGATTTACGACGCTGGGTGTCCCGATGCGCGCGTGCGGCGACCCGGGTTCGCATGGCCGCAGCAACCTTGTCGAGCACCGCGCGCGCGGCGGCCTTCTCACCACGGGGAGGCTTGGTGAACCACTGTCCCAGTTCCTTGGTGACCACGTTGCCCACGATCCTGCTTACCGCGGGCGTCCCGAGCACCTCTTTTGTCTGACCTTCGAATTGCGGCTCGGCGAGCCTGACGGTCACCACAGCTGTCAGCCCCTCGATGATGTCGTCTTTGGTGACCGAGGCTTCTGACGACTTGAGAATGCGAGCCTTCTTCAACTGATCGTTCACGACCTTGACGAGCGCACGCTCGAAACCGGCGACGTGCGTACCTCCTTGAGAAGTGGCGATCACGTTCACGAAGCTCCTCGTGGTGGCGTCGTACCCTTCGTCCCACTGCAGGGCGATATCCACGTCGAGTTCGCGCTCGACGTCACGGGACGACATATGACCCTTGCCATCGAGAACAGGCACCGTCTCGTGGAAGTTTCCACTCCCCCGCAACCGAATCACCGAGCACACGCTCGCTCCCTCGGAGAGGTATTCGACATATTCGGTTATGCCGCCCTTGTGCTGCAGCGTCTCTTCCCAGATATCTCCGGCGTCCCGCTCGTCTCTCAGGGTGATCGAAAGTCCAGGAACCAGGAAACTACTTTGCACCGCTCGTTCCCTAAGAGTGATCCTGTCGTAATCGGCATCCTTGGTGAACACCTGCGGATCGGCCCACCATCGCACCCGAGTGCCCGTTCTCGTCCGCGGTGCCTTACCCACCACGTTCAAACCCTTGGCTCGTTGGAACTCGGCGTCAGGCCCGTTGCCGTCGAAGACTCCAGGGACGCCACGACGAAAGGACATTCCGTGGGTCTTTCCCGAGCGGTCCACCTGCACGTCGAGTCGAGAGCTCAAGGCGTTGACGACGGATGCGCCAACGCCGTGCAAGCCACCCGAGGCCGTGTACGACCCACCACCGAACTTGCCTCCGGCGTGCAATTTGGTCAGGACCAGCTCCACGCCGGACAACTTGGTCTTCGGCTCCTTGTCGACCGGGATGCCACGTCCGTTATCACTGACTAGGACGGATCCGCCGGCCTCCAACACCACCTCAATCTTGGTGCAATGCCCCGCCAGCGCCTCGTCCACGGAATTGTCGAAAATCTCCCACAGGCAGTGCATCAGCCCGCGGCCATCGTTGCTGCCGATGTACATGCCGGGCCGCTTGCGTACCGCGTCGAGACCCTCGAGGACGGCCAGATCACGGGCCGAGTAGGCCCCCGTGGTCTTCTTCGCTGCCATTTACTGAACGCTATCGCCCTCGGACGGCACTTCCCCGGATCGGCTCGCTGCCGATCTGAGCCTGTTCAGCTGCTCGTTCGGGGTTGTCGCGACTCACACCGACACGTTTCGCCACCGGCGAATTCACTGTTTGGAACACGGCGAAATGGGGAATAGCGTGTAAGACTGAGGCCAGAACAACGCAAGGGCAGCAGACATACCACGACCAGGAGGTGCCATGACTACGACGCTTACAGCCCCAACACTCAGCGCAGAAGAACGCTGCGATCGATGTGGTGCACAAGCGTACGTTCGGGTCTTGCTGCCCGGCGGAGTCGACCTGCAGTTCTGCGGGCACCATTGGAGTCGCCACGAGGAAGCCCTGCGGCCCCAGGCCGAGGAGATCATCGACGAGACGCGGCGACTGGACGCTATCCCGGCGGACGGGACAGGAGAACCGCAGGATTAAGTCAGGGAATACCGCGAGGCTCTAATCCAGATAGTCGCGGAGAACCTGCGAACGTGATGGGTGGCGAAGTTTCGACATCGTCTTCGACTCGATCTGTCGGATCCGCTCCCGAGTAACCCCGTAGACCTTGCCAATCTCGTCAAGCGTCTTGGGCTGGCCGTCCGTGAGCCCGAAGCGCATCCGAACAACGCCGGCTTCTCGATCGGAGAGCGTCTCGAGGACCGACTCAAGTTGCTCCTGCAGCAGCGTGAACGAGACGGCATCGCTCGGAACAATTGCCTCGGAATCCTCGATGAGGTCACCGAATTCGCTGTCCCCCTCTTCTCCCAACGGAGTGTGGAGCGAAATCGGTTCCCGCCCGTACTTCTGTACCTCGACGACCTTCTCCGGGGTCATGTCGAGTTCTCGGGCCAACTCTTCGGGCGTGGGTTCGCGGCCAAGATCTTGCAGCATTTGCCGCTGCACCCGGGCCAGCTTGTTGATGACCTCCACCATGTGAACGGGGATTCGGATCGTCCTGGCCTGATCCGCCATCGCACGGGTGATCGCCTGTCGGATCCACCACGTCGCATACGTGGAGAACTTGTAACCCTTTGTGTAGTCGAACTTCTCAACCGCCCTGATCAGACCCAGGTTGCCCTCCTGAATGAGATCCAGGAACAACATGCCGCGACCTGTGTAACGCTTCGCAAGGGACACCACCAGGCGAAGATTCGCCTCCAGTAGGTGATTCTTGGCTCGGCGACCATCGGTAGCGATCCACTCCAAATCCAGACGCGTCTTCTTGCCGATCTTCTTCGTCTCGGCAAGCATTTCTTCGGCGAAAAGTCCTGCCTCGATGCGCTTGGCCAACTCCACCTCTTGCTCGGCGTTCAGCAAGGCGACCTTGCCGATCTGCTTCAGGTAGTCCTTCACCGGGTCGGCCGTAGCGCCTGCGACCGTCACGGTCTGGACGGGCTCATCGGTATCGTCCACATCCGACAGGACGAACTCGGCACCGTCTGGGTTATCCGACCCCTCGTCTTTGCTTCCCTCGGACTTCACTTCAGCGAGATCCACCTCGAGATCTGCTTCAAGTTCAGCTTCCAGCGTCGCGGCCTTCTTCAGATCCGGCTCTTCGCCTGACTCGACTTCCACCACCTCGCCGTCGAGTTTGACGACCTCCACGGTCTGATCGTTGCCCGAGGCCTTCTTCGCAGGAGCCTTCTTCGCAGGAGCCTTCTTGACGGCCTTCTTCGCAGCGGTCTTCTTTGCGGGAGCCTTCTTCGCGGGAGCCTTCTTCGCGGGAGCCTTCTTCGCGGGAGCCTTCTTCGCGGGAGCCTTCTTCGCGGGAGCCTTCTTCGCGGGAGCCTTCTTGACGGCCGTCTTCTTCGCAGGAGCCTTCTTCGCGGTTGTTGCCATTGTGAGTGGGCGCACCTTTCCCCTGGGCACTCTCGAGAGCCACGATAAGAGCCCGAGTCAAGCCGTGATCGGCTTGTCGGGCGTATGCGAAGTGTGCCATGCCCGTCTTATTCGTGCACGAGGACCCCCATGGCCGACCCGACACCCACCTCCCAGGCGTCCCCCTGGCGCACCTGATCATGCACATCGAATGGCCCGACGCCATCGACCCAGTAGCGGCCTTGCCAGGCCGACCGCACCTGGACGCGGTGGCGTCCGGCATCGGTGAATGCCTGTCGAACACCGGCCTCGGGATACGCCCGACCGGGAAAGCCGACCGTGTGCACCCACTGCGCCGTCGGGGTTGGGGTGCTGGAAACCCCTCGAGCCCGTTGCTGAAAGGCCCAGGTCCACGTAGCGCTCGCCTCAGCAACGACCGCGTGGCCCACCACGGTCGAGGACCATCCGAGCCGAGCGGACGGTTGTCCCGATCGGCAGTGCAGGTCAAGGCCGACAACCGCACCCCGCGCCGGCAGACATTCCGGTTCTAACGGGGGCACCCGTTCCACGATGTCGCCGCGGATGCGCGTGCTCATGTCCGCGACCGACGTCACCTCTCCGTCGTCGGGGCAAAACAGTCCCACCGGTTCGAAGTCTGCGCCGGGACGAGCCAGCCAGGCTCGACCTATCTCCCGCCCCTGGGGGCAGCCCAAAACACTCCCTCGACATCCAGCGTCGCTGTGCTCGTCCTCTCGTAGACACGGAGCAGTGACCTTCCATCGGCATCCGTGACACGAGGCGGCCTGCTGACGACGTGCAGCAGACACATTCGACGGTAAGAACACAGCCCCGGATCCAACAAAACGATCAATCTCGTCGTCCCCGACGATGTTGACTTCACCCACCTCCACCGCCCGGGCGGCTGAAGATGCCTCGTTAGGGCCGATACTGAGGCTGAGACCGATCGCTGCACAGACACTGGCGCCCATCATCAGGGCGCCTGGGAGCACTCGATCCGGCACCTGTCGACCGTACGTCCACCGCGGTTACGCGGGATACCCGTCGCAACGCGCCTGTGGATGAGTGCATCCGCTCAGGGCCGAGGGTTTCCGCGCTGGTCAGAGGTCGCTCGGTCGATCGCATGGTGAATGAATGCCCCCACCTGCTCGTCCTCCACGAGGAACCCGTCATGACCGTAGGGGGATCGAAGAACGTGAAGTTCATCTGCACCGGGGGTGAGCTCTACCAATTCCGATTGCAGCCGCAGTGGGAAGAGTCGGTCGCTATCAATTCCGACCACCGTGAGTGGTGCGTGAATGGTCGACAGGGCGCTCGCAACTCCCCCTCGGCCTCGACCGACATCGAACAGGCTCATCGCCTCGGTCAGCGCAACATAGGTGTTTGCGTCGAACCGTCGAGTGAGCTTCTCCGCGTGATGATCAAGGTAGGACTCGACGGCGAACCGACCCCGTGACCGCGAAGCGTCGGCACCGTAGGGATCTTCGTCTCGCTGCGGGCTGCGGCCGAAGCGCAGATCGAGCTCGGTCTCGCTGCGGTACGTCAAATGCGCAATGCGCCGCGCCACGCCCATGCCACGGTGCGGGCCCTGTCCGGCAGGCGCGTCGTAGTAGTCACCATTGTTGAATGCCGGATCCGCTCTAATGGCTTCGATCTGTGCGGCGTGTGTACCGATTTGGTCCGCGGTAACCGCAGCCGTGGAGCCGAGCACCAATCCCCCTCGGACGCGTTCCGGGTACCGAACGAGCCACTCGAGGACGCGCATACCGCCCAGCGACGGACCCAACATGAGCAGCCACTGATCGATCCCTAGGTGGTCAGCGAGCGCTCGCTCGACGTCCACCATGTCGGCCACCGTCACGGTTGGGAAGCGGCTGCCCCAGGGGAGGCCATCCGGACCGGCGCTCGACGGACCTGTTGTGCCTTGGCATCCGCCCAGGACGTTCGCGCACACGACAAACCAGCGATTCGTATCGATCGGCATACCCGGACCGACCAGTCCCAACCACCATCCAGCCGTTCGGTGTCCCGGTCCCACCGGGCCGGTGACGTGCGAGTCACCGGTCAGGGCATGGCAGATGTAGATCGCATTGTGACCATCCGGCGCCAGAGTTCCCCACGTCTCATACGCCACGGTGACGTTCGGCAGAACGACCGTGGACTCGGTGGTGAACTCGCCGATCGTCAGGAATCGACGATCACCAGGGTCGTCCCCCTCCCGCCAGGCTGCGCTCGCGGGAGGGGGGCCCTCATAGTTGATGGAATCTGCCGGTGCAGACAAGGTCAGGCCTGCTTGGCCGATCGGAAGCCGGCGTCGAGATCCGCCAGGATGTCGTCGAGTGCTTCCAATCCAACGGCCAGGCGAACGAGACCCGGCGTCACACCCGCAGCCAGTTGCTGCTCGGGCGTCAGCTGGGAGTGCGTTGTCGACGCGGGGTGAATGACCAGCGACCGAACGTCACCGATATTCGCCACGTGACTGTGCAACTCGAGCCCCTCGACGAACTTCTGGCCCGCCTCGACTCCACCAGCGATCTCGAAACTGAGCACGCCTCCCGTTCCACTGGGTGCGTACTTCTTACCGAGGTCGTGCCAGGGGCTCGACTCAAGGCCGGCGTAGTTGACTGAGAGAACCTCGTCTCGATCCTCAAGCCACGTCGCTACAGCCAGTGCACTGTCGCAGTGACGCTGGACGCGCAAACTCAAGGTCTCCAGCCCCTGGGCGATCAAGAACGCGTTGAAAGGAGCAGCGGCGGCGCCGAGATCACGCAGAAGCTGCACTCTCGCCTTCATGATGAACGAGACATTGACCCCGAACAGACCGTCGGGTCCGAGGTCACGTCCATACACGAGCCCGTTGTAGGAGTCGTCGGGCGTGTTGAATCCTGGGTATCGGCCGGGATCTGTGCTGTAGTCGAAACTGCCACCATCGACGATCGATCCGGCGACTGCCGTGCCATGGCCGCCCATGTACTTCGTGGCGCTGTGGACAACGATGTCCGCTCCCCACTCCAGCGGGCGGATCAGATACGGAGTGGCAACCGTGTTGTCGACAATCAGGGGTACGCCGGCTTCGTGCGCCACCCCCGCGATTCCTTCGATGTCGAGGATCTCGATCAACGGATTGGCGATGGATTCTCCAAAGAAGGCCTTGGTGTTCGGGCGAACGGCTGCACGCCAGGAATCCAGATTGTTTGCATCGTCCACGAACGACACTTCGATTCCGAACTTCGGCAACGTCTGCTGGAAGAGATTGAACGTCCCGCCATACAAGCTGGGGCTAGCGACAATGTGCGATCCCACCTCGGCGATATTCATGATTGCGAGGAACTCTGCCGACTGACCGCTGGCGACGAGAAGGCCTCCGACGCCGCCCTCAAGGGCAGCAATACGGTCTTCGACAACCGCCTGCGTCGGGTTATTAATGCGGGTGTAGATGTTGCCCAACTCCTTTAGGGCGAAGAGGTTGGCTGCGTGAGCCGTGTCGTTGAACGTGTACGACGTCGTTTGATAGATGGGCAGCGCACGCGCGTTGGTAACGGCGTCGGGCGTTTGCCCCGCGTGGATCTGCTTGGTTTCGAAGGACCAGCCATCGCTCATGGGAATCTCCTCAAGTTTCGTAGGTGATGCGTTTCGTCTTGGTTTGGTCGTGCTTGTCGTGCAGTTATCGGATGAGTCCGTTGTCGCCCGAACCGCACACGGCTCTGGCGGGCACTGTGGACGCCGATAGAAGGGTGCTGATGGCGCTCACCGCCGAAGGCCGTGGCGCCGGGTCACTAGCTGGGACAGGAACAGCGCATGTCAGACCTCGCATTCATTCGGGGCCTTGCCCTGCGCAAGGCCGCGCTTGCCCGTAAGGGGCCAGGTCTCCACCGGAGCACCCCACCGCGGTTGGAGGGTTGCCGTCCAGCTAGCCAGGGCTTAACGCTGGAACTCTTGACCTAGTCGAAACTATAGCGGCTGGTGCGCTCCCCGTCCACGTGGCATTCACCACCGTCGAGGGCTTCTTCGGGTATTTCACGAAGCAGCGACTCGAGTTCGTTGGGCGGCACACCGTGACGGACGATTCCGGCGATCAAGATCCCCATGCGGTTGTCGGGATCTTCGATCAAGCAACGGTCGATGGCGGCATTGGCGCGGACTCCATCGCCGCACAGCCACGCAACCACTCCCGTCGCAGCGGCGATGTTGGCAGCTCGACCCGGTGGTGTCCGAGCGAGCGCACTGACCAGACACCCCAGCAGGGCGCACCTGTCCACCAGTGCCATGCGCGCCGCGCACCACAGGACAACATCGCGGGCAGCCACGGAACGCAGGCTGACCCGGAGGACATCGCTGGACACCCGTAGGGGCGAAATCGTCAACGTAGTCATCAGATCGTCTACTGGGATGTCATGCCGAGCGTGACCATCGGTCTCGAGCTCGCCATCACGTGGCCGATAGGACAGTTCCTCGGCCACGGCCTGCCTCGTCCGCGCCGGCCGTGGCGCGTGTGGGGCGGCGATGCACGCGGCTGCCTGTTGCCGCTCCTTGGTGCCGATCCACCGCCAGGACTCACCGTGGTCATTACCCGGAGTGCACTCACGGATTCGGGCGCCACGCATGTGCAGGTGGACACGCACCGACACCGGGCAGTGCTCAGCGACACCCCTCACAAGGCCGTCGGGGACCACTGGTTCGCGAGCGACATAGACGACGATGACCTCGTCCACATCCAGCGCTCGCACGGGGGCGAACAGAGCATCCACATAATCCGTGAACTGCTCGCTGGACGCGGCCAGATCGTCGTCGGGCGTATCCGCTCGCTGGGTGACCACCAGTTGGCGACACTTCAACCACAGGCAGATGACCGATTGCTCGGGATGGAAGCCGAGCAGATGGGGAAGCGCAGCACCGATCTCGGCGGCCGTGGTCAGCGTGAAATCACTGCGATCGGGCAATTGATGAGGCGGGGGCGACGTCGGCATAGGCAGAGCCTGAACCGGCACGACACGATCGCAGCCGCGGTTATGGCAACGGTGGTACCAAAGTTCCCGCCTTGTGGACAGTTCGGTAGATGGGGTCCTTGGCCACCACCCCGGCTCCCGAGCTCACGCCTCGGATCCGTCGGGTGATCCAGGGTCCTGCGTGAGCCAGGAACCACGCTGCATCAGAACCTCGGCGCCGGCTCCATCCAGGGCGCGGTGGATCGGACACCGGCGATCGCCACGCATCACTCCCGAGGCCCAGAGCGTCCATCACTGCCTCCGCCGTCAATCGATGCCCCATTGACGACAGATGGAGGCGATCAGCGGACCACAATCGGGTGTCGTCGTACAAAGCGATCCCCCAGAAATCGACCACGGTGCATCCGTAGACGGCGGCAATATCCAAAGTCGCCGAACGCAAGGAGCGCATCCGATCCGCCACACGGCCGAAGGCCTTACTCCCTCTCGACGGATCTCCGTAGGCGAACAACAGCACGTGCGATCCGCCCGCCGTGAGTTCCCGCACGCTGTTCTCGAGGTCGGTGCACAATGTGTCGAGGCTGAAACTGCGCCGCAGCGCGTCATTGACCCCCGCACCCACCGTCACCAGGTCGGGTTTCAATGCCTGCGCCTGGGGCACCTGCTCTTCCATAATCTGTCGCGTCAGGCGACCCCGGATTGCGAGGTTGGCGTACGAGAGTTCTTCGATGTGTTGACGAGTGACGAGCAGTTCCGCCACGCGGTCCGCCCACCCACGATGCCGACCATCGCCGCGGATCTCGTCGTTCAATCCCTCGGTGAAGGAATCACCGACCGCGACGAAACGCATGAAGGGTTGTCGAGCCTTGATCACAGCTACATCATCGCCCACGGTCGCATGTGTCGGCAATCAAAGACAAGCACGACAGATATCACCATCCACCGGAATGTGAAGGACCTGGCCGCCGAAGGCTTCCCCTCCCGCGACGACCAGGTCGAACCAAACACTAGCCCGTACCGTCAGCACCGTCAGCACCGACACTCCGGTTGGCAAACGCCCGGCCCGCACGTCGATACCACGTGATCAGAGCGATCAGTCCAACGACAATTTGAGGGACGTACGACGTTGCTCGCCACACCAGGTCAGCCGCGGTTGCCGCACCCTTGTCGGTACCCGAACTCACCAACAACTGGATCATCAAAGCGTCCATCGTTCCCAACCCTCCGGGCGTGATGGGAACCATCAGCATGATCTGGCTTACCGCGAATGCCCCGAAGGCAGCGATCGGATTGGTGCCCGGCTGATCCCAACCTTCGACTCCACGTAAGGCCACGAAGAGGATCAGAAATTGACTGCCGGTGATTCCGAGTTGGGCGAGCGTGAGCCACAACCATCGCCTTCTGAGCAGGTCGTACATCTCCCGACGGAACTTCACGATCGGGGCGGCGATGTCGACGTCTTTGAGGCGTCGGATTCGGCGGCCAAGAGGCCTGACGGCGGCGTTCCCCCAGGCACCCAAGCGCTCGGCGAGGGACTGCGAGCGCATGATGGATACGAACACCGCAATGACCAGGATCAGTATCCCCAAGCCCACGGGGCCCATCCATGCCACGCCGTCGGCCGCGCCAACGATCGTCAGGGCCAAGACGCCGAAAATGGGGAATCCGAGGCTGACAAAGGTGCTCCACAGGCTCACGGCGGTAATGGCTGCGGTGGCCGACGTTGCCGGGATCTTGTAACTCGCAAGCATGCCAAACTGCACCGCCAATCCGACCGCTCCGCCGGCTGGCACACCATTACTGATGGTGAAGCTTGCCTGCTTCACCTGCTGGGACTGCCAGTAACGCAGGCGGGGTTCGGCTGCCATGAAAATCAGGCCGTACACCGCCAAGTACACGACGACGGTGACAGCAATGATCACCACGGCGATCCACGACATCGACTGAAGTGCATCGACGGCGTCGCTATAACTACCGATCTGCGGAATGACCTGCCAGAAGATCAGAACGATGACGCCCAATCCGAGGGCTCCGAGTGCGATGGACTTGCGGGGGTCCAGCATCGACTGTGGCATCTCGGGCGGCTGCGAGTCGGCTCCGCCGTCCGCCGCGGAGTCGTCGACATCGTCCCGCACACCTCGAGCCTGCCATACCCGGACCCCCCCCGGATCTTGAACACGAGCCATTGGGCATGATGAAGTAATGCGTCTTGACCACCTGTCCTACGCGTGCACGACGAGCGAGATCGCAGACGTTGTTCAGCGCATCGGGTCAGACCTCGGAGGAACGTTCGTCGACGGTGGCCGCCACCCTTCGTTCGGCACCCGCAACTTCATTCTCCCGCTGGCCGGCGGCTGCTATGTCGAGGTCGTCAGTGCGCTCGACCACCCCGCAGCTCTGAAGGCTCCCTTCGGCCAAGCCGTTCATCGCCGAGCCGAGCATGGCGGCGGATGGCTCAGTTGGGTTCTCGCCGTAGATGACATCGGCCCAGTCGAGCAACGGTTCGGACGGGAGGCAGCGCCGGGAAAACGTATCCGTCCCGACGGCCTCGAACTGCATTGGCAGCAAATCGGCATCCTCAACACGTTGGACCGGCCAGAGGTTCCCTTCTTCGTTCACTGGGATGGCCCCGACGCCGAGCACCCGAGCGCAACCGGTCGAATAGAGGCCTCCATCGCCATCGAAACGATCGAGCTGTCGGGGGACCAAGCAGCGGTTACCGACGTAGTGGGATCCGACGTGGCGCTCGAGAACCCCATCGTGGCGTGGATCGACGACGAGGAGCCCGGGGTGTCCGCTGTTGTCTTCCGGACCGCCAACGGCACTGTCCGGATCGACTAGCTCCGGTCGATGAATTCTCGCGGCATCCTCGCCGCCAACGGTCGGAACCCACGCGTCTCGGTCAGCCGGCTACTGCAGTCGTGACTGTTCCCGCCACAGATCAATCCCGCCTTCGACAGCAACTTCGTCGATGGCTGCAATCTCACTCTCGCTGAAGGCAAGGTTGTTTACAGCCCCGACGGTCTCGCGGAGTTGGTCGGCCGAGCTCGCACCCACCAAGGTCGTGGTGACCCGTGCATCGCGCAACGTCCATGCCACAGCCATCTCGGCCAGACTCTGGCCCCTCTCGCGCGCTATATGCGCCAGAGCCCGTAGGCGATCTGCGTTCTCGGCACTCAGGAAGGCGGGGTCTAGTGATTTGCCTTCCGTTGCGCGGGAGCCTTCGGGGATTCCGTCCACGTAGCGATCGGTCAACATTCCTTGGGCGAGCGGGCTGAACGTGATGGATCCGGCCCCCACCGTTGTCAGGGCGTCAAGCAGACCGTCAACTTCGATCCATCGATTCAACAGCGAGTAGGACGGCTGGTGGATCAGCAAAGGAACGCCCAGGTCCGCCAGGATCTCCGCCGCCCGAAGGGTACGTGCGGGCCCGTAAGAGGAAATGCCAACGTACAGGGCCTTGCCCTGGGCAACGGCGGTTGCCAACGCGCCCATGGATTCTTCGAGGGGCGTATTCGGGTCAGGTCGGTGGTGGTAAAAGATGTCGACATAGTCCAGACCGAGTCGCTCGAGGCTTTGGTCCAGGCTGGCCAGCATGTATTTGCGAGACCCGAGATCCCCGTAGGGGCCTGGCCACATATCCCATCCTGCTTTGGAAGAGATGACCAGTTCGTCCCGATACCGGGCAAAATCCTCGCGCAAGATGCGTCCGACGTTGATTTCGGCCGACCCGAACGGCGGACCGTAATTGTTGGCCAGATCGAAGTGGGTGATTCCTAAGTCGAACGCCGTGTGCATTATTTCCCGCTGCGTGGCCAGAGGTTTGTCGTCACCGAAATTGTGCCAGAACCCCAAACTGATGAGCGGTAAATCAAGCCCACTGCGACCGCATCTGCGATAGGGCATCCGACCGTCGTAGCGATCCAGATCGGGCAAGTAGTGTGGGGCGATATCCATGAATCGATTGTGGCAGTGGTCGGCGAGATTGGAGTGCAAGTGTCGAATATTCCGCACCTGACAATGAACGACGATCGATCGATCCCCCAGATCGGTTTGGGCGTTTGGCAAGTGCCCGACGATGTGGCCACCGAAGCGTGCCTGACGGCCTTCGAGGCCGGATATCGGCACATCGACACAGCCGCCCTCTACGGGAACGAAGAGGGCGTGGGTCGGGCGATCAAAGCGTCCGGACTGTCCCGAGACGAACTGTTCATCACGACCAAGGTGTGGAACACCGACCACGGGCGTGCCCGCACGATGGACGCGATGCAGGCCTCCCTCGACAGACTAGCTCTGGACTACGTCGACCTCTATCTCATTCACTGGCCCACACCCGACAGAGGCCTCTACGTCGAAACCTGGGAAACGGTTCTGGAACTTAAGGAGCAGGGCAAGACACTCTCGGCCGGTGTTTCCAACTTCCAGCCGGCCCACCTGCGCGCCATCATCGATGCGACGGGCGTAACACCGACCATCAACCAGGTGGAGCTCCACCCATGGCTGCCCCAGCGCGAGGTACGTGCCGCTGACGACGAGCACGCAGTAGTCACGGAGGCTTGGTCACCGCTTGCCTCGGGGGGCCTCATCGACAACGCCGTCCTGGCCGGCATCGGCACCAAGCACGGTAAGAGCACCGCTCAGGTCATGATCCGGTGGCACCTGCAGATTGGGAATGTCGTTCTGCCGAAGTCGGTCACCGCCGAGCGGATCGTCAGCAACATCGACGTTTTCGATTTCGAACTCGACGCTGATGACCTCATCGCCATCGAAGGCTTGGAGGACCCGTCACGTCGCACGGGACCGAACCCGGACACCAACAACGAGGCGTAGTCACCGGCTCCGACGGATCGGAACGGGTCACCTTTGCCGATAGGGCGATATCACGCGGTGCGTGCGTCCAGGTTCTCTTGGGGCAGCATGTCTCCCGCGGCTTCGCAGCTTCGTTCGATGCGTGACGCAGACCTCTCGATCCGTCGCATTTGCTTCTTCTTGATGCCGTCGGTGCCTTCACTGGCCTCGACGCGGCTGAGATTCTTCTGAATGCGGTTGGAATTGACCAGCACTCGCTCGGGTAGATCGCCGGAGATGTACGCCTCTTCCGCGTCCGTGACCAGCGTGTCGGTCAGGCCCTTCAACTCCGCGAGCATCTCCTTCTTCGCCTTCTTCTTCGCGTCCGGCTCGGAGTTGATTTCGCTCAACTTGAGGTCGAGGGCGAAGTAACTTGTGCATGCCGGGATGACCTCGATGGCCTCATCGATTTCCACATCCAGAGCATCCGAGGGTGCCTCACTGGGCGTAACGTCCTCCGCCGCCGGCTCCTCATCGCCGCCCCCGCAGGCCGCCAGGCTGACCGCTAGGACGCAACCCGCTGCGACCGCCATCAACTTCCGCGTTCCTCGCATGTCGACCCTCCGTAGCGCCTTTGGGGACTCCGTCACGAGAGCGTAACGCGACCAGCGCGGTCGCGCCGCGTTTTTGCCGTCCTGGCGCGCCGGGAATGCGCGAGAACGAGGGAGATGGCTGCCGGGCCCCCAGCATGCCAATGCGGCGCCGGATCTGGGTTCGGCGCCGCATTGGGGTGGTCATGTCAACTACAGCCGGAAGTGCTCCCGCAGCCTTCGCAGACGTAGCAGCTGCCTGCCGGTCGCATCTTGATGCCACAGGTCATGCACAAGGGCGCGTCCGACGCGGTTCCGGTGATCTCCTCGAGCAATTCGGCGCTGGAGTGCGCGCCACTCGTGGCCGGCATATCCGCTGCCGGGGGCGACGGCTCGTCGACCACCAGATCAACTGCTGGGGCAGCCTCGACCTGCGGCGCCTCGTACTGCTGGGTCACCGTCGCCGCGCGCTCATCGGCCGTGAAGATGCCGAGTGCCTCACGCTTGTCCAGCGGCAGATGATCCAACGCCAGACGACGGAAGATGTAGTCCATGATCGACTGGCTCATCCTGATGTCTGGATCGTCGGTCATGCCCGCCGGCTCGAAACGCATATTGACGAACTTGGACACGAAGGCTTCCAACGGCACGCCGTACTGCAGAGCGATCGAAATGGCTACGGAGAAGGCGTCCATCACGCCCGCAAGCGTCGAACCCTGCTTACCGAGCTTGAGGAAGACCTCGCCAAGTTCCCCATCGTCGTAACTGCCCGCCGTCAGGTAACCCTCGGCTCCTGCTACCGAGAAGCTGGTGGTCCGACTCGGACGCGACTTGGGCAAACGCCGTCGAATCGGTTGACCAATCCCCTCGATAGCCGCTTCCACCTGCGCTTCAACCTTCGTGGCCTTCGCATCGGACAGCGGTTGACCCACCTTGCAGTTATCCCGATAGATCGCCAGTGCCTTGAGGCCCTGCTTCCAACCCTCGTAGTAGATCTCCTCTACTTCTTCGACGGTCGCGGTCTCCGGCATGTTCACCGTCTTGGAGATGGCACCGGAAATGAAAGATTGAACCGCGGCCATCATCCGGACGTGTCCCATCGGAGAGATGGACCGGGCTCCCATAGCGGTGTCGAAGATGGCGTAGTGCTCGGTCTTCAGGCCTGGCGCGTCCACTACGTGGCCATTGTCCGAGATGTACTCCACGATGGCTTCAATCGTTTCCTCGGTATAGCCCAGCTTGCGCAAGGCGAGCGGGATCGTCTGGTTGACGATCTGCATCGAGCCACCACCCACGAGCTTCTTGAATTTCACCAGTGAGAAGTCCGGCTCGATTCCGGTCGTGTCGCAGTCCATCATGAAGCCGATGGTCCCGGTCGGAGCGAGGACAGAGGCCTGCGCGTTCCGCCACCCATTCTTCTCACCCGTGGTGAGGCATTCCTCCCACGTCTTCACCGCGAGCTTGAGAACGTCGCCATCCAAGCTCGACACGGTCCGCACGTCGTCGTTGGCCGATGCGTGCTTACGCATGACGCGCTTGTGGGCATCGACATTTCTCGCGTAGCCGTCGTAGGGACCAACGACCCCAGCGAGTTCGGCGCTGCGCTTGTACGCGGTCCCGGTCATCAACGATGTGATGGCTGCAGCCAAGGAGCGCCCAGCGTCGGAGTCATATGGAAGACCCGTCGCCATGAGCAGCGCCCCGAGGTTGGCGTATCCGATGCCGAGTTGGCGGTACCGGCGAGTGGTGTCGCCGATGGCCTCAGTCGGGAAATCAGCGAAAGAAATCGAGATATCCATCGCGGTGATGACGAGCTCCACGCTCTTGGCGAACCTTGTCGCATCGAACGTGCCGTCTTCCTTGAGGAAGGTCATCAGGTTCAAGCTCGCCAGGTTGCATGAGGAGTTATCCAGGCTCATGTACTCCGAGCAGGGATTGGACGCGTTGATCCGCCCTGTTTCCGGGTTGGTGTGCCAATCGTTGATGATGTCGTCGTACTGAATTCCCGGATCCGCGCAGGCCCAGGCAGCTTCGGCCATGGTGCGAAAGAGCCCCTTGGCGCTCACGGTCTCCACAACTTCGCCGTCGGTACGAGCCCGGAGCCCGAAGTCCTCGTCGGCCTCCAGCGCCCGCATGAACTCATCTGAGACACGTACCGAGTTGTTGGCGTTCTGGTACTGAACCGATGTGATGTCTTTTCCACCGAGGTCCATGTCGTACCCCGCGTCGCGCAGAACCCGGATCTTGTCCTCTTCCCGGACTTTAGTTTCCATGAACTCCTCGATGTCGGGGTGATCGACATCAAGCACCACCATCTTCGCCGCCCGACGAGTAGCACCACCGGACTTGATCGTGCCCGCGGAGGCGTCCGCCCCGCGCATGAACGACACGGGCCCGGACGCTGTGCCACCAGAGGATCGCAAGAGCTCCTTGCTTGAACGGATACGCGACAGGTTCAGCCCGGCACCGGAGCCACCCTTGAAGATGAAGCCCTCTTCCTTGTACCAGTTCAAGATGGAGTCCATCGTGTCGTCAACACTCAGGATGAAGCAGGCGCTCACCTGCTGCGGAGCGGTAGTGCCGACGTTGAACCACACCGGCGAGTTGAAACTGAAGACCTGGTGCAAGAGCATGTAGGTCAGCTCATGCTCGAAGATTTCCGCGTCCTCGTCCGACCGAAAGTAGCCGTTGTCCCGTCCGGATTTGGTGTAGGTCAGAACGACGCGATCGATCAGCTGCTTGAGGCTCCACTCCCGCGACTCGGTGCCCACAGCCCCGCGGAAGTACTTCGTCGTGACGATCGTCGACGCGTTCACGCTCCAAAAGTCGGGAAACTCAACCCCATGCTGCTCGAACACCACCTCCCCGGTCTTCCAGTTGTTCTGCACCACGTCACGGCGTTCCCATGTGATGTCGTCGTAGGGATGCCGTCCCGCCGCGGTGTAGAGCCGCTCCATCGTCAGGCCGGGGGCCTGGAGCGTGTTGTGCACGAACTGTGCGGGTGTGCTGATTGTTTGGGACATCGGTGGTGCCTTTCTTGCTGGAGCGGAACGGACGGATATTTCTGGAACTAGGTCGGGGAAGAATCTCGTGCGGGTGTGACATCGGCGTGCTCGCGGAGAGCCGGCTCGTGCGCCGTCGGCTCCCCTTCCGCGCGAAGCAGCGTGATCTCTGCTTCAAAATCTTCTAGCGAGTCGAAACTGCGGTAGACGGAAGCGAATCTCAGGTAGGCGACCTCGTCGAGTTCGCGAAGTGGACCGAGGATGGCCAACCCCACTTCCTCCGCGGCGACTTCTGCGTTCCCGGTGGCGCGAAGCGCATCTCCCACTTGCTGGGCCAGGATGGCGATCTGATCGTCTTCAACCGGCCGTCCCTGGCACGCCTTACGGACTCCCACCACAACTTTGGCTCGGGAGAAAGGCTCGCTGGCTCCCGATCGCTTCACCACATTCAACTGAGCTGTTTCCGAGGTGGTGAAGCGCCGGCCGCAGCTCAAGCACTCCCGTCGACGCCGTATAGCGCTGCCTTCATCCGATGTGCGCGAGTCGACGACCCGTGAGTTCTCTTCACGGCAAAAAGGACACCTCATGGGTACCTCCCGTCACTCTCGTCACATCTGTATCGTCATTGCTGCCGTCTGTGGGGATTTGTGGGGAAATCCTGTGGACGAACTGTGCAGTAGCACCACAACCTGTGGACGAATCACATGCGTGTGACTACTACATCTAGGGGTCAGACTGTAGGGGTAGCCGACGCCGGGCGCAAGCGTCCTCGGGAATTTGGCCCTCTTGGGCGTGTTGCTCGGCTCAGCCGGCGATTCGGGAGACCTGGTCGGCAACCCGCGATGCCCAGGTTTTCGTCCCACGCGTCGTGTAATGCAAGGCGTCGGCAAAGGGGACCTTCTGGTCTCTCGCCCAGGAGCCCCAGCGAATGTGATGCAGGTTGTTCCTGTCCGCCGCAAGCTGTGTGACCTGCCGGTTGAACCACCGCTGCTTTTCTCGCGTGAAGCGATCACCACCGCTGGCGTAGGTATCCACCCACATGACGGTGCGCTTGGGTCCGAGCACCCGCATGAGCTCCTTCATTCGAGACGCGGTTGTTCCTCGGTCAATCCACCGCATGTCATTCGTTCCGATAGCGACCACCACTGTCGCCGGAAGCTGATCTAGTGCCTTCGCACGCTTGGCTTGCGCGATCGCCCAATCCAGCCGCTTCCCGCCGAAGCAACGCACCGTCGGGGTCCATCCGTCCGCGCGTAGCGCGCGCTTCAACGGCTTTCGTCCATTGCGTGTCAACGAGTCGCCGATCACCAGTACCCGGCGCCCTTGACCCGGTCCGGGGGTCGTGTTGAGCGAGGCAGGCCAAATCGGCCCACTGCACGCCCGGGCATCTCCCCCGGTGGACCATTGCGGGTCCTTGCGCGGACCGGGTTCATCCGCTGCCGCCAGACCCCACTGCTGGCCGGCCAGACACACGACGAGGCTGGTGATGAGAACCGCTAGGCGACGAAGCACCTAGTCAGTATCACCCGAGGACGGGGACGACGATGGACTGGCCCGGCATGACGGGTGTCGTGCCGAGGTCGTTCATCTGACGAATCTGCCGAACGACTCCCCGCGGGTCGCTGCCAGGGGCCACCTCGCGGGCTATCCCCCACAGCGTTTCACCCGCCTGAACCACCACGACCTGAGCCACCGGCGGATTCGACGCCTCCGAATCTGATGCTGACGCGCCGGCCACCTGACCGGCCCCGATGACGATCGCACCCAGGGCCGCAACGGACGCTGAGAAGGCCACCAGTCGACCACGCCTGGTCAATCGCAATTCCGGATCGCTCCTGCCTACTCGATGCCTGTCATGACGTGACCGAGTGCCACGGGGGGAAGTCCGCGTTTCCATCGCTGTGCCTTTCCTAGAGCCGAGTCCTCATTCGAACGTCTGTACGATCGAACACATGTTCGTTTTTTACCATGCTGAGCCCGACACACCCCGCATTTATCGAACAGGTGTTTGATTTCGTGTCGCGGCTGTCGTAGTTTTCGAACACGCGTACAGGTTGGCGTGGGGGTCTGACACCCACGCCTCGGCAAGCCCAGGAGGGCACATGGCATCGACGGTCAGCGAACTTCCCGACGCTGAGCCTGACAATTCAGGCCTCACACCCCGACAGCAGGCCATCCTGCGGGTGATCGAGGACACCATGGCGGACCGGGGGTACCCGCCGAGCGTCCGCGAAATTGGGCACGGTGTCGGTTTGACGTCCCCGAGTTCGGTGGCCCACCAACTCAAGACGCTCCAAGAATTGGGCTATCTGCGTCGCGACCCCCACCGGCCTCGCGCACTCGTTGTGGCACGTCCCTCGGGCACACCCGCCGACTCCTCCGCTACGGATGTCTCGCACGTCGAGTTGCATGCGTCCAGCAGCGCCGTTTCAGTACCTCTGGTCGGTCGTATCGCCGCGGGCGGGCCCATCCTCGCCGAGCAGCACACCGAAGACGTCATGCCTTTGCCCCGGGATCTTGTCGGTGACGGAGAGTTGTTCATGCTCACGGTCGTCGGTGACTCAATGGTCGACGCGGCCATTTGCGACGGTGACTTCGTTGTTGTTCGCAGCCAACCAACGTGTGACAACGGGGACATCGTCGCTGCGATGATCGACGGCGAAGCCACCGTCAAGACGTTCAAACGGCGCGACGGTCACGTGTGGCTCATGCCGCACAACCCGGCCTACGAGCCGATCCTCGGTGACAATGCCACCGTTCTCGGCAAGGTCGTCAGTGTCCTTCGACGGATTCGCTGAGCTCTCCATCACTCACACGATGCTCGGACTCACTCGTCATCTCTGAGCCGGACCAGGGCCTGACGGACGACCGACCCGTCGGTGGTGAACCACAACGGTGGCAAGGACGCACGCAACGCTCCCCCGTAACCAGCTGTTGCCATGCGCGAGTCGAGTACCGCCACCACCCCTCGATCAGACTCTGAGCGAATGAGTCGCCCCGCACCCTGAGCCAGCAGCAAGGCCGCCCGGGTCAGCGCTATCTCGCGAAAACCAGAGCGTCCATCCGCATCGACGGCGGCTTGCCGCGCGCTCATCACCGGGTCATCGGGGCGAGGAAACGGAATACGGTCGATCGTCACCAGCACTAGGGAGTTTCCCGGCACGTCGATGCCTTGCCAGAGGGCAACCGTTCCCACCAGGACGCTTTGGGGCTCGCTAATAAAGCGTTGGACCACCGGTGCGACCGATTCCCCCCGGCGTTGGACCAGCAGGGCCCCGAGGTCACCTGAGTCCAGTCGTGAGCCCAAGCGGACACGTAGGTAGTCCGCTGCCCGATCGACACCGTTCCAACTCGAGAACAACGCCAAGGTCCGCCCGCCGGCAGCCTCGATGAGATCCGCGAGTTCGTCGAGCGCCTCCATCGATGCACCCTCGCGATTGGGCGGCGGCACGTGGCCCGCCACATACAAGATTCCCTGCTGCGCGTAATCGAATCCGGAGCCGACATCGAGGCACGTCGTATCCGGCGCAAGCCCGAGTGCCGTCAGGGTCGGGGCAAATGACCCTCCAGCCTTCAGGGTGGCACTGGTCAGGACAACCGGTTGCTCCGGATACAACGACTCGGCCAGGGCGTCACCGACGCTCAGCGGCGCGATGCGCAGGACCGGCCCGCGACCACTGTCCTGCGACCACCACACGACATCAGAATTCGATAGCGCCAGGAGTCGGCCCGTCACGGCGAAAACATCCTCGGCACTTGCGCGGACTCGCTGCAGGGCGGCCGCATCGGTGCCCTCCTGGTTGGCTGTTGCCGACGTAGCGGACAGATCGGCGGATAGCGCAGACGCCATTGCTCGCGTGGAGTCCCGAATCCGCGCGAGGGCCAAGGACAGGGCTGGCGTCCACGCCGTGATCCGGCCCGAGGTGTTCGTATCCGCCTCCGCGAGCTCGTCGAGAGCGATCGCCACATCATCGACCGCGTCCGCCAGTGAGCCCCGATCGTCGCTCACTCGAGCGGCTTCGCCGACCAATCGCTCGAGGGAGGAAACCGACAACTCACCGGTGACGGCACTGGTTATCCGGTCGACCAACTCGTGCGCTTCGTCGACAACGAGGGCCGATCGATCGGGCAACACCGGAACACCCTCGATGGCGTCAATCGCGAGCAGGGCGTGATTCGTCACGACGATGTCCGCCTCCATCGCCCGGGCCCGCGCCTGGGCCGAGAAGCACTCGTCACCGAACGCGCACCGGCTCTCGCCCACGCATTCGGCCGACGACACCGACACGGCTCGCCACACTCGAGAGTCAATCTCGGCATCGAGATCATCTCTGTCACCGGTCTCGGTGTGCGCCGCCCACTCGTGAACCATCACCGCTTGTTCTTCCAGCGAGCCCCGGGGCCGTGAGCCGATCTGCTCCTGCGAGATGAGCGACTCTTGACCGTCGGCCTCGCCCATTCGTTGCCGGCACACATAGTTTTGACGCCCCTTCAAGACCGCCCAGGACAGGTCCCCGCCAGCCTCTGCCAGGCGGGGTAATTCCCGCTCGATCAGTTGGCGCTGCAAGGCAAGGGTCGCCGTCGCGATCACCACAGGCCCCGTCTCGCGGGCCATCCGAGCCGCGGGCACAAGGTAGGCGAGGGACTTACCTGTGCCCGTGCCTGCCTGGACGACGATGTTGTCGCCGACGGAAAAGGCCTCCATCACCGCCTCGGCCATTTCACGCTGACCGTTTCGGGACTGGCCACCCATCGACTCGACGATCGCCTCCAGGCTCGTCGACACCGATTCACTCATCGCAGGATCGGTCACGCTAGCCCGCGGCGACCGAATCGAGTTCGCGAGCAAGCTCCTCGGCGACCCTGGCTTTCAGGTGGGAGCCGTGGTCTTCGTGATCTACCGAGACCACATCTCCTTCCCGGTACACCCGCGCCAACAGATCTCCACGTTCGTAGGGCACGACGACATCCACGTCCACCAGAGTGCGGGGCAGGTCTGCGTCGATCGCAGCCAGCAATTCACCGATGCCCAAGCCACTGCGCGCCGAGACAAGAACCGCGTGCGGCTCGTGGCGCAATACCTCCGCGGTGACGTTCTGCTCGGCGACGTCGGCCTTATTGATCGCGATGATCTCCGGCACATCTCCCGCATCGATCTGCGACAGCACCTCCCGGACCGCCGCGATTTGCTCCCTCGGTACTTCGTCGGACCCATCGACGACGTGGACGATGACGTCGGCGTCGCGAATTTCCTCGAGGGTCGAACGGAACGCTTCCACGAGCTCGTGCGGGAGATGACGCACGAAGCCGACGGTGTCAGACACCGTGATGTCACGACCTCCGGGCGTCCGAACTTTGCGAACCGTCGGATCGAGGGTGGCGAACAGTGAGTCGTCCACCAACACACCCGATCCTGTCAACCGGTTCAACAAGCTGGACTTCCCAGCGTTGGTGTAACCGGCCAGGGCGACCATCGGAACACCCGACCTCTGACGCGCGTGGCGTTGGGTCGCTCTGGTGCGATCCATGGTGCGCAATTGCGCTCGGATCTTGGCCATCTGCGACCGAATCCGGCGACGATCCGTCTCGATCTTTGTCTCGCCTGGTCCGCGCGTTCCCACGCCACCGGTGGCTCCACCGGCGCGTCCGCCCGCCTGCCGCGACAAAGACTCGCCCCATCCCCGGAGACGGGGCAGCAGGTACTGCATCTGCGCCAGACTGACCTGCGCCTTACCTTCTCGGCTGCGCGCATGCTGAGCGAAGATGTCCAAGATCAGCCACGTTCGGTCCACAACTTTGACCTTCACGATGTCCTCGAGAGTCCGCAGTTGACCTGGGCTAAGTTCACCGTCGCAGATGACCGTATCCGCGCCGCTGCTCTGCACGAGATCGCGCAATTCGTTGGCCTTTCCCGACCCCACGTACGTCGCCGGGTCCGGTGCGTTTCGACGTTGCACCACTCCCCCGACCACGGCCGACCCCGCGGTTTCGGCGAGTTGTGCGAGTTCTCGTAACGATCTCTCCGCTTGACTCAAAGTTCCCGAGGTCCACACACCGACCAACAGCACCCGCTCCAGCCGGACGCGGCGGTACTCGACCTCCGAGACATCCTCGAGTTCGGTCGATAAGCCCCCAACGCGCCGCAGAGCCTGGCGATCGAGAAGTTCCCCTTCGCCTACCGTCGGCTCGGTCACCTGCACCGCCCGCCTACACGCCGCGGGGCCACTGCACCGTGCCGCGAGCGACCAGTTCGGCCGGGCCGCGCAGTACCAGCGGGCCATCCGGCTCGATGTCTACCCACACGGTCCCCCCGGGCACATCCACCTGGAAAGAACCTGTCTGGTCTCCAGCCTCTGAGGCCGCCACCCAAGCCACGGCGCACGCACCCGTCCCGCAGGAGCGAGTCTCACCAACGCCTCGCTCATGGACCCGCATGCGGACATGCCCGGGTGCCACGCGCTCGGCGAACTCGACGTTTACCCCTTCGGGGAACACCTCTGCCGGAGCCACCACCGGGGCCTGTGCCAGGGATTCGACATCGGCGTCCAGGGACTCCACGAAGACCACGGCGTGCGGATTGGGGACCGATACCGCCACCGCATCCCATCGCCGCTCACCGAGTGCCACCGACACTTCCGGTGCGCCGTCCTGCATCGTCGCAACACCCATGCTGATCGCGATCTCTTCGGCCTCGTGTCCGCGAACGTGCGCCTCCACTAGGCCGCCACGAGTCGCCACAACGGTGGTCCGGCCCGTGAGGGAGCCTGACGCGTGCAGATACCGAACGAATACCCGAGCCCCGTTGCCGCACATTTCCGCTATGGAACCGTCCGCATTCCGATAGTCCATGAAGAACTCGGCGACGTCGGCGAAGGACGCGAACTCCGGGTCGTTGGCGCAGCGAACCACTCGAAGTACCCCGTCAGCTCCGATTCCGTGGCGGCGATCGCATATCCAGCGAACCTGCTCAGCAGACAGTTCCATCTTTCCTTCGAGGTCGGGAAGGACGACGAAATCGTTCTCCGTTGCGTGACCCTTCACGAAGGGGATATCGGCGAGGCGCGTCATTCGTTCACCCTAGTGCGCGGTGCCGCCGCGCTCGAACCTCGGAACACACGCGCAGCTCCCGCCGGCCACGAGCGTTACGGCCGCGCAACGCAACCGGCGATGGCGTCTGCGAAGTCCGCGTCATCATGGTCTCGCCACTCGATGCGCTCATCACGAAGGAACCAGCGTTGCTGTCGCCGCGCGAACTTTCGCGTGTCGTCGACGGTGCGCTGCCGGGCCTGCTCTTCGCTGTACTCACCGGCGAGGAAATCGAGCACAGGTCCATATCCGAGGGCAGCAGCGGCTGTCGGAGCATCTCGAAATCCGCCTGCTTCGAGTCGACGCACTTCATCTACGAAGCCGTCTTTCCACATGGCATCGACTCGGTCCTCGATGCGGGTATCGAGGCGTTCTCTATCGATGTGAACGCCGAATCGGTGCACGGGATAGACATCTTCCGGCGGTGGCAGGCGAGCGACGAACGGCTCTCCCGTCAACTCGATCACCTCGAGGGCCCGCACAATACGCCGCCCGTTGTTTCTTTCGATGGCCTGCGCCGCATCGGGGTCTATCGCGTGAAGCTCGTCGTGAAGTGCGGGCGCGCCGACCTCACTCAATCGAGTCTCCCAGCGTGCTCGAGCATTTGGATCCGTACCGGGAAAATCGAGTTTCTCCAGCACGGCACGGACGTACAGTCCACTGCCGCCTACGACGAGGGCCGTCTTGCCTCGCTCTCGGACATCGTCGATCGCCTGACGCGCCATGTCGCGGAACTCCACGACGCTCACGGCCTGGTCGACCGGCCAGACGTCGATCATGTGGTGGTGGACCAACCGTTGGTCTACCTCGCTGGGTTTGGCGGTGCCGATGTTCATTCCGCGATACGCCTGCATGGAGTCGGTGCTGACGATCTCTGCGTCCACGGCCTGGGCCACACGCAACGCCAGGGCGCTCTTGCCGGAAGCAGTGGGCCCGACAATCGCGATGACGGCCGGCTGAACTGCCTGGCTCATGTAGCGGGGGCGCCGATTCCGGGCATCCCCAGCGGCACACCCGGCCACGTTCCGGGCGACCCTTCGCGTCGATACACATCGATGACCTCGTCGGCTACCAGGTGGTGCGGGGCCGCGTAGGTCACCACCGCCGTCACCAGGTCCCCTTCGACTATCGGATCCAGGCCTTCCGTCCCGATGTGGACGAGTCGGTTGTCCCGCGCCCGACCGCTGGCGCGCATGGTGCGCTCGTCCTTGCGGCCCTCGCCTCCTGCGATCAGCACCTCTACCGGCTCACCCTCCAATGACCTGTTCTCTTCCCAGGCAATCTCGTTGACCAGTTCCACCAGTCGGGTGTACCGCTCCTGCACCACATCGCGATCCACCTGCTGAGGCATCGAGGCTGCGGGGGTTCCGGGGCGCTGCGAGTACTGAAACGTGAACGCACTGGCAAACCGCGCCTGTCGTACGACATCCATCGTCGCAAGAAAGTCCTCTTCGGTCTCACCAGGAAAGCCGACGATGATGTCTGTCGTGATGGCTGCATGGGGCATTCGGTCGCGAACTTTGTCGAGGATTCCCAGGTATCGATCACTGCGGTAGGACCGCCGCATTGACTGAAGGATTCGATCGGATCCAGACTGCAAGGGCATGTGCAGGGCTGGCATAACGTTGTGCGTGGTCGCCATGGCGTCGATGACGTCGTCGGTGAAGTCCCGCGGGTGCGGGCTGGTGAATCGCACACGCTCGAGACCGTCGACGTTTCCACACGCTCGCAAGAGATCGGCAAAGGCTCCACGATCGTCGAACTCCACGCCGTAGGCGTTGACGTTTTGCCCCAGCAGGGTGATCTCGACGACTCCATCGGCCACGAGCGCTTCGATCTCCGCGAGGATCTCTCCCGGCCGTCGATCCTTCTCCGTGCCGCGTAGGGCCGGGACGATGCAAAAGGTGCACGTGTTGTTGCACCCCACGCTGATCGATACCCACGCTGCATGGGTTGACTGTCGCTTCGTTGGCAGATCGGACGGGAACACCTCGAGGGCTTCTTCGATTTCGATCTGGGCCATCTGCTGAACCCGAGCCCGCTCCAGGAGGATCGGAAGCGAGCCGATGTTGTGAGTTCCAAAGACGACATCAACCCAGGGTGACTTCTCAACGATGGCCCCACGATCCTTCTGTGCGAGACAGCCGCCAACGGCAATCTGCATATCGGGGTTCTGCCGCTTTAGAGGCGCTAGGTGGGACAGGTTGCCGTAGAGCCGGTTATCGGCGTTTTCTCGGACAGCGCACGTGTTGAAGACGATGACGTCGGCGTTCTCGCCGTCGAGGACCGGGACCAACCCGGAGTCCTCCAGAAGACCGGAGAGTCTTTCGGAGTCGTGAACGTTCATCTGGCAGCCATAGGTGCGCACCTCGTAGGTGCGGGCGAAACCCGTGTCGGACAGCGCTGCCATGAGTGTGAGCCTAGAAGAAGGTCAAGCTGTCGGGTGAAGCCCCGCACCACGATGGAGTCCGGGTCACACGTGCGCCCGGACGCCGACGGACAGCCTTGACGTGACCGCTACGGTGATGAGGTCACGTGGTCAGCGACTCTCATGGAGGCCTCAATGTCCCTTCGCGTCTCTCGTCGAACCGCCCTGAAGGCCATGGGAGCAATGGCGACCCTTCTTGCGCTCCCAAACGCACGATCTGTTGCTTTCGCGGGAAGTAATCCCTTCTCGACCATGACGTTCGACCCGAATGAACGCCGGACGGTGGCAATCGTCGGCTCGGGGGTTGCCGGCCTGACGGCCGCGTACCTCGCGGCCAAGGCCGGGTTCCGGGTTGTGGTGTTCGAGGGTGATGATCGCTACGGCGGCCGCAGCCTGACGGTTCGTCCCTCCGATACCGCGTACCGCGAATGGTGGTTCGACAAGTACAACCCGCATCGCCTGTTTCCGCGGATGTACGTCTCGTCCTACCAAGAGAGTGATCGATCACCGGACCCTGCCCCGCAGGTCGCAAACATGGCAATCGAGACGTGGCCGGGCACCAACGAGCCGGTCGAACTCTTCCTGAACGCCGGGCCCGGACGCATTCCGAGCAATCACTCCGCGCTGTTGGACCTGTGTCAGGCCGTCAACGTGCGCCTCGAGCCCTACATATTTCTCTCCGGGTCGAATCTGCTCTCGAGTCCCACCTTCAAGGATGGCCAACCCGTTCCCTGGCGACAGATCAACTTTAGCCTGATGGGTGAATTGGCCGAAGTGATGACCGCCGCTGTCCAAGACGGTTACATCCTGCAGGGATACGAGGAAGCCTCGGTCTACAACATGCTCAAGCAGTTCGGTGATCTGCAGGCCAACGGCACCGTCGACGGCTCTACGACGTTGGGCTACCTGCGCCAGCCCGGCGGCTGGCAATCCGACATCGAGGTCACGCGTCCGGTGAGCCTGCAGGACATCCTCGGATCTGGGTTCGTTGGTTCAGGAGACGCCGAACAATCCTCCGGATCATTCCTGTTTAATCCGAACCACATCACCTGGCAGCCCTCCCTGATGCAGCCGGTTGGTGGGATGGACCGCATCTGGCAACAGCTCCTCCTCCAGCCCGTCCCTGCGCAAAGCTGCGATTACGAACAGGACGCTCTTGGTCGACTCGATTTCGCGGGTCGTGATTCCGGGGAACTCGCCGGTCAGCGATTTGTCGGCGACCTCGTCCGACTCGAGCACACAGTCAAATACGTCGACAACGTTCCCGAGGGCGTCATGATCGGCGTTGACGGCCTCTCAGGCCCGGTGGTGGCTGACTTCTGCATCATCACCGCCGCGCCAGCGCTCGTCGGCGGAGATCGCACGGCGCCCGCGAGCGGTGACAGCGGATACAGCATTCCGGTGCCGGACGAAATGGCCATCACCACGAACCTGGCGCCGCGTCTTAAGCGCGCTCTCGCGGATGTGCGAATGACCCCGGCCATCAAAGTCGGCCTGCAGGGCCGCACGCGCTTCTGGGAAGAAGAGGACGAAATCTACGGTGGCATCAGTTGGACCACGACGCCGTCGAGTCAAATCTGGTATCCCAGCGAGGACTTCAACGCTCCCACCGGCGTTCTCACCGCTGCCTACAACCGCGGGGATGCCGGCTACCGGTACGGAACATGGAGCCAAGCTCGTCGAATCCGCCAGGCGCTGCGCGGCGGCGAGACGCTGCATAACGACTACGCCAGCAAGGTGTATGCGGACAATGCCATGACCATCGCCTGGCAGTACATGCCCGGTCAGGTCGGAGGTTGGGGCGATGAGACCTACATCAACCAGGCCGAGATCTACCGACGCATCACCAACCTGCCGCGCGGCCGCGTCTATTTCGCTGGTGACACCTACAGCCAAGTGCCGGGGTGGCAGGAAGGTTCCGTGGACTCCGCACGACTCGCTATCGCGTCCATCCTCAGCGGAAAGCCCTCCACCGACCCGGACCTGTATTGATCCGGGTCCTAGACGTCTGCGTGCGCCGCCTCAGATCCGTAGCGTCAGGTGAGCAGCGTTAGGACGCACCGACGGGTTCGCGTGACTCGTCCTCTTCGGCAACTTCCTCGTCACCTGGCTCAATGGTGACGGTGGGCAGGATCCGGTCCAGCCACCCGGGCAACCACCAGTTGGCTGTCCCGAACATCGTCATCAGGCTCGGGACGAGAACCAAGCGCACCACGAACGCATCGATCAAGACTGCGGACGCGAGGGCAACGCCGAACAACTTGATGATCCCGTCGGGCGAAGGAACGAACGCCCCAAAGACGACCGCCATGATCAGCGCCGCGATGACGACCACCCTGCCGGAGTTGCGCAGGCCGGAGCGAATGCTCTCGGCGTTGTCCTTGGTCTTCGACCACTCTTCTTGCATCCGCGACACCAGGAAGACCTGATAGTCCATCGACAGCCCGAACAAGATCGCGAACACCATGATCGGGATGAAAGGCAGAATCGGTCCGGTTCCAGGGACGCCGAGGATCGAGTTGAACCAGCCCCACTGGAAAATGGCAACCGAGATCCCCATGGCAGCCGCCAAGGAGAACATCGACGTGACTGCTCCGATGAAGGGCACGAGCAAGGATCGGAAAAGCACCACCAGCGCCAGGAATCCCAGGCCGACGACGACTAGCAGGAAGATCGGCAGTGCGTCTGCCAGCACGGTCGTGAAGTCGGCGGTGATCGCTGCCGTACCACCGACCAGGATCGTGGCACCGGTGGCCTGCTCCAGTGCCGGATTGACGTCCTCGCGCAAGGTAGTGAGCAGTTCGCTCGTAGCGGCGTCCTGGGGCGGCGTCGTCGCGTAGACCGCCATCACTTGGATCGGATTCGCTGCTTCCTGCGGCGCCGCTTGGGCGATCTTGGCAATCACCGGCAGGGTTTCCGGGCTCGGGTTGGTGCCCGCGACACCGGGTGTTTCGTTGAGCGTGGTGACGATCTGCGCGTAGGCATTCGGGTCGGTGGCCGCGCTCAGATCGACCACCACGAGGTACGGAGCGCTGGCTCCGGGACCAAAGCCCTCTGCGCGCAGGTCGTAGGCGATCCTGGCGGGCGAGCCTTCGGGGCGACCGGAGTTATCGGTGAATCCTTGCCGCAGGCTGAACGCCGGTATCGCCAGCAAGACGATGAGACCGATTGCCCCGATCGCGGGAAGTATCGGCCGCTTCTGCAGCCACCTGGCGTACGTCGACCATCCCTTCGAGGGCGCGGGACCGCTTCCGGGCTTGCGACCCCATGGCAGTCGCCATCCCAGGGCCCGTGTGCCCAGCAGTCCGAGCAATGCAGGCAGCATCCAGACGGCGGAAAGCATGACGATGACCACGGTCATCGCCGCACCAATGGACAGGCCGACGAAGAAGTTGATCCCGATGAGCAGTAGTCCGAGCAGTCCGACGACAACGGCGAAAGCGGCGAAGACGACCGCTCGACCGG